>Ga0181516_10000010_pt1 | contig 219019 bp, 211 predicted proteins | sample PEATcosm2014_Bin_25_FD_121104 | JGI IMG/M metagenome (GOLD analysis project Ga0181516, IMG submission 121104) | Peatland microbial communities from MTU Mesocosm Facility, Houghton, MI, USA - PEATcosm2014_Bin01_10_metaG | ecosystem: Environmental > Terrestrial > Soil > Wetlands > Peat | place...
ACCTTTTATGGCCTATCTACTATCGCCACCTTTCTGTAAATATCTTATAACCCATTGCCGTGAGCCCCAATAACGGCAATAAAGAGGTCCCATGAAAATTTTGCTTACCGGATCTGTTGCATTCGACTATTTAATGAAGTTTCCTGGGAAATTCAGAGAGCAATTGCTTCCGGAATGCCTTGATTCGATAAGTCTTTCCTTTTTGGTCGAATCGATGGTTCGACTTCGTGGAGGGATCGCACCCAATATTGCCTATACAATGGCCTTACTCGGAGAGCGTCCGCAGATCATGGCAACGGTTGGGGAGGATTTCGAACATTACCGGGAATGGCTTGAAGGTAAGGGAATCAATACCAGCACAATGACTGTAATTCCTGGAGAATTCACTGCTTCTTTTTTTGCAACAACAGACCAGGAATCCGCACAACTAGCATCTTTTTACCCCGGCGCGATGGGGAAAGCTTCGACTCAATCAATCCACGATGCAAGTTTTATTCCCGATCTTGTAATCATATCGCCGAATGATCCGACCGCCATGGCCAAATTCGCTGAAGAATGCAAGAAGAGCAATGTTCCCTATCTTTACGATCCTAGCCAGCAAGTGGCTAGACTTTCTGGAGAAGAATTGGCACGGGATTTGGCCGGAGCTAAATTCCTATTTTGCAACGAATATGAGTTCGAACTCATTAAATCAAAGACCGGGTTAGATTTACATAATATTCTAGACCGTATAGAATACCTTATGGTGACCTACGGCAAAAACGGGGCGAAATTTTTTTCGAAAACAGAGGAATTCTACATTCCTACAGTACCTGAAAACTCGATTGTCGACCCGACAGGAGTAGGTGACGCATTCAGAGCCGGGTTCGTAACAGGATACTCACATGGCTGGGATTGGGTTTTGTGCGGGGAAATTGGTGCCCTCGCCGCTGTTTATTGTCTTGAGAATAATGGCCCTCAGGGCCACTCTTTTGACAAACTCGGGTTCATAGAAAGATTCCGCAAGCATTTCAATGACTTGGGGAAACTCGATATCCTATTAGCATGATAAGCAGATTATGGAGGAAGTGATGGACTACTCGATCAGGGATATTTCGCTTGCAGCTTTTGGGAGAAAGGAACTTCAGATAGCCGAAAAGGAAATGCCAGGTCTTATGGCCGCACGTCGGCGATTTTCCGAGACTCAACCGCTTCAGGGTGTTCGCATTACCGGTTCGCTTCATATGACGGTCCAGACGGCGGTTCTAGTAGAAACGCTGAAGACCTTGGGGGCTGATGTGCGTTGGGCGAGTTGTAATATCTTCTCGACGCAGGATCATGCGGCGGCGGCCGTTGTCGTCGGCGCGGGGAGCGCGGAAAAGCCTGACGGTGTACCAGTTTTTGCCTGGAAGGCAGAGACTTTGGATGAGTATTGGGAACTTCTCGATAAGGCATTGTTGTTCCCTGGAGGTAAAGGGCCCCAACTCGTCGTCGATGATGGCGGAGACGCTACGCTGATGATTCATCTTGGATTTAATGTTGAGAACGATCCTTCGATACTGGATAAAAAGTGCGACAGCTCGGATGAAGACTCTCTAATGAAAAGACTAAAAATCATATTCAAGCAAAATCCCGACCGTTGGCACGATACGGTAAAGGATTGGAAGGGTGTCTCTGAAGAGACGACAACGGGAGCACATCGACTCTATAAAATGGCTCAGGCTGGAGAACTACTCGTCCCAGCTATAAATGTCAACGATTCCGTGACCAAAAGCAAGTTTGATAACCTTTATGGATGCAGAGAATCCCTTATCGACGGCATAAAGCGCGGCACAGATGTCATGCTTGCCGGCAAGGTCGCCGTCGTTTGCGGCTATGGCGACGTAGGCAAGGGCTGTTCCCAATCCCTTCGAGGCCAGGGCACTCGGGTAATCGTGACTGAAATAGATCCTATTTGCGCCCTTCAGGCTGCGATGGAAGGCTACGAAGTTACGACGATCGACAATGCGCTTCCTATCGCCGATATTTTCGTGACAGCTACCGGGAATGTTGATGTGGTGACACTTGAACATATGAAAAAGATGCGGGACCAGGCAATCGTTTGCAATATCGGACATTTCGACCATGAGATTCAGGTTGCGGAGCTGAATACTTATCCTGGCATTAAAAAGATCAATGTCAAACCGCAGGTTGATACGTACATATTCCCCGACGGGCACTCTATCATCCTTCTTGCAGAAGGGAGGCTCGTAAATCTAGGCTGCGCCATGGGGCATCCTTCATTCGTGATGTCCACCTCCTTCACGAATCAAGTACTGGCCCAGATCGAGCTCTGGAATACGCGAGAGAGCGGGAAACCCGGCGTCACCGTGCTCTCACGGCAGCTCGACGAGGAAGTAGCGAAGATGCACCTCGGGAAGCTCAATATCATTCTCACGGAGCTTAGTTCCAAGCAATCCGCGTATATAGGCATTGATAAGGCAGGCCCATTTAAATCAGACTCATATAGGTACTAAGGAGAAGGGAGAAATAATGTCGAATTATCTGTTCACATCTGAATCCGTTGGCGAAGGGCATCCCGACAAGCTCTGCGACCAGGTCTCCGATGCCGTCCTGGACGCTTGCCTTAAGGACGATCCCGAAAGCCATGTGGCCTGCGAGTGTTACGCTACTACCGGCATGGTGCTTATCGGCGGAGAGATTACGACAAATACCTATGTGGACATCCAGAAATGCGCACGTGATGTCGTTCACGGAATCGGCTACACCAATCCTGATTACGGTATCGATTACGAGTCGATGGCGGTCCTAGATACAATCCACGCGCAATCCCCAGACATCAACCAGGGTGTGACTGGGAAAGGGCTCGACGAGTTCAAGGGCAGGCAGGGAGCCGGCGACCAGGGGATGATGTTTGGCTTCGCCTGCATAGAGACGCCCGAACTTATGCCAGCCCCAATCATGTACGCACACCAGCTACTTCATCGCGCCTCTGAATTGCGGAAAGCGAGTAAGATACCCTGGCTTCGACCTGATTCGAAGAGCCAAGTCACCCTCGAGTACGAAGGGCATCAGCCAATTCATGTTGATACCGTCGTAGTCTCGCACCAGCATGATCCGGATGTAAGCTATCAGCAGATACACGACACGATTGTCGAGGAGATTATTTGGCCAGTTCTCGCAGGAAGCGGATTAATGGATCAAAAGACTAAATTCTTCATCAATCCGACCGGGCGCTTTGTTATCGGCGGGCCTATGGGCGATACGGGGCTGACCGGCAGAAAGATAATCGTCGACAGCTACGGTGGGATGGGACGGCATGGCGGGGGGGCCTTCTCTGGGAAGGACCCGTCGAAGGTCGATCGGTCGGCAGCCTACATGGCCAGGTACGTGGCAAAAAATATTGTCGCCGCTGGGCTGGCAGAGCGATGCGAAGTGCAGCTCGCCTACGCGATCGGCGTACCCGATCCAGTATCGGTAATGATTGATACTTTTGGTACCGGCAAGGTGCCTGAAACAAAAATATCGGAGGCTGTTCGGCAGGTCTTTGACTTAGATCCGGCTGGGATCATTAGGACCCTGGACCTTAAAAAGCCTATTTATCAAAAAACGGCATCATATGGGCATTTTGGAAGAAATGAGTTTAGTTGGGAAAAAACCGATAAGACATCCGACTTGGTGAAAGTGGTAGGGAAATAGCGACGAGTATGGGCGCAGTTAAATTTATGCTCTTAGGGGTGCTCCAACGGCAGTTTCTTACGAATATTTGGTGCAGTATACGATTGCTAAAGTTGAGTCGAATAAAAGTTTTTGTGGAGTAATATGTCCTGGAGGATCAATGAGAGTAATGATAACAGGGATTGCAGGCTTCGTAGGGCACCACTGCAGTCGATACTTTCCCATAGTCCATCCAGGAATGGAGATTATCGGTTTAGATTCTCTGCAATCGAGCAATCTCGATATCCAAGGTCCTACCTTTAAATATCATTGCGTAGACCTCCTTGATCGGCAAAGAGTGCGGGCATTTATTCAGAATAACCCCGTAGAATACTTGTTGCATTTGGCGTCCTTCAGCAGTGTTTCGTTCAGCTGGGAAAAGCCTGCCGAAAGCTTTTTGAACAATACCATGATCTTCATAAATCTTGTCGAGGCCATAAAGGATTTCTGCCCTTCCTGCCGGATACTGTCCATCGGCTCCTCCGAAGAATACGGCGATATCGCGCCCTCCGAGCTTCCGGTCAACGAAAGCCACCCCTTAAGACCGCGCAGTCCCTACGGTGCGGCGAGGATTTCCCAGGAGTTGCTCTCGGAGGTATTTTGCTCGGGCTACGGCCTCGATATAGTCATGACCAGATCTTTCAACCATATCGGCGCCTTCCAGCGCGAGAGCTTTGTCGTTCCGGCCTTTGTGCGACAATTTGTTCAGGCGGAGCGCGAGGGGAAATCGGTCGTCAGACTGAAAGTCGGGGATATCGACGTCGTTCGGGATTTTACCGACGTAGTAGACGTCGTCAGTGCCTACGATCTTCTGTTGCAGAAGGGCGGGAAGGGCCAAGCCTACAACGTTTGCTCCGGCAAAGGCCACCAATTGAGGGAAATAATCGGCTATATAGAAAAGATCATGAATATCAAGGCGGATATCGAAATTGACCAGGGAATTATGCGTCCTCTTGAAAATCGCGAAATTGTCGGAGATAATTCGAAGATATTCCACGATTGCGGCTGGGTCCCCGAACATGAGATCGAGTCCTCATTGAAAAGTGTCGTCGAGTATTGGCGTAGTCGCTGATCTGACGCGATAGGGAAAGAAATGCCTAAAATATCAATCATAGTCCCGGTATTTAATTCCGCGCCCTTTCTTTTGCGATGCTTGAATTCTCTCGCTGGTCAGAGTCTCGAGGATATCGAAACCATCATCGTGGTGGACGAGGGCAGCAAAGACGATTCTTCGCAGATCGTCGAGTCCTTCGTCGCCAACCACGAGGGGATATTCCGGTCTATCAGGACCCCGCATTCGGGGCCCGGCGAAGCCCGCAACCGAGGGTTCAGCCTCGCGACGAGCGATTATATCGCCTTCGTCGACTCGGACGATTACGTCGACAGAAGGTACTGCGAGAGTCCCCTCCTCATGGCTGAGCGGACGGGCGCCGATATCGTGTGCTTCTCCGCGCGGATGGTCAACGAGTATCGCGGCACCGAGCGGATCATCGATCCGGGAGTCGCTCCCGGGATGGGTCCCCGAAAGGCCATCATGTCGGCTACGGTGATGGTATGGGACAAGCTTTACCGACGCAGCTTTCTGGATCGTTGCCGCCTTCATTATCCACCATTCTTCCACGAAGATCTCGCGGAGACTCCCAGGCTGTTCGCCTTCGAGCCGAAAATCGAGGTGCTTCGGGAAACCTTGTACTATTATGTCAAGCGTTTGGATAGCGCCTCCGGGATATCGATGAACGTGCTCGACATGGACATCTTGCGTGTCGCGCGAATGCTTTTGGACTATACTCTCCAGTACCCGCGCTTTTCTGCAGAATTCGAGTACTTGGCGATCCGGCAGCTGGAGGGATTTTGCGGAGCCTGCGCCGGGAGGACCGAGGACTGGGCGCAGAAAGGCGCAGTGGAAGCGCAGGCTCTCCTCGATTCCCTGCAGGTCGCGCGGCACGACAATCCCTACTTTTTATTGGATGATGCTAAATCGTTCAATGCAAAGAAGATCATCATCACGATCCTGGCGACCTTGCGGAAGCTGATAGTCGGCAGGCTCCGAATCTATCCAAAATTGTTTCTTGCGATAGAGCGTCTCAAATTCGGCAAGAAAAAACCCGCTTGATAGGATACCTGGGGTTCATCGTATGAGAAGCGTAAAAATAAAGTTCATCGATCAGTGGATGGGCTTCGATCCCGAAAGCAATATCTTCGTGGAACTATTGTCCAAAAGATATGATGTCCAGTTTTCCGATGATCCGGAATACCTATTCTATTCGGTGAACGGCTACAAGCACCTTGACTACGCCGTTCCGAGGATCTTTTTCACGCAAGAGAACCTCACGCCGGATTTCAACATCTGCGATTACGCCTTCGCCTTCGACAGATTGAGTTACGGGGACAGGTACTTTCGGCTGCCGCTCTATCTTATCACTCGTCGGAGCGAGCTGCTGGCGCTGGGTTCCGGCCTGAGGCTGAGCCACGACGGCGAGCGCGGTTTTTGCAACTTCGTAGTCTCCAACACGAGCCCGGCTCCCGAGCGGGACGAGTTCTTCTCGCTCCTTTCGCGCTATAAGCGCGTCGACTCCGCCGGCTTCCATTTGAACAACACTGGCTATCTGGTGCGGGACAAAGCGCGTTTCCAATCGGGCTATAAATTCTCCCTCGCCTTCGAGAATTCCTCGGCTCCGGGCTACGTGACCGAGAAGATCGTCGATGCCGCCTACGCCGGGACGATTCCCATCTATTGGGGGGATCCCACTATCGGCCAGGATTTCAATACTGCATCCTTCGTGAACTGCAACGATTACGGTTCGCCGGAAGAGGCCGTCCGAGCCGTCATCGAGCTCGACCAGGATGACGAAAAATACGGGCGAATGGTCGGCCAGAATTTCCTGAAACATCCCCTGGAAGGGTATTCCTTCCAACCGGGCTTCGAGGAGTTCTTTTTCTCCATTTTCGATAGGCCTTGGAAATCCGCGTTCAGGAGGAATCGCTACACATGGGGGACCATATACGAACGCAGGTTGCGTGACTTCGTCGGCGCCTGGGAAAAAAGGAACAGGAGCCCGATTTACAGGATGGCGGCCTTGTATCGACGCCTGCGGCGCCTGACCTTCCGCCAGGCGATCGAGCGGCTCCGGATCAAGCTCGGCAAGATACTGCTCGGGCAGGATCTCGAAAAATTGCAGTGGAGATGATATGGCTTATACGGGCTTCGAGCTTCTGGTCCCGGCGATAGAACGGCATCTTCCCATACTCCGCGTGGCCGCGCCGTACATGAGGCGCTTTTTGCGGCCGCGGAGGATAGTGTACCTCGCCTCGCGGCCCTGCCTCGAGGCGCTGGGGCGAAACGGGATACTCTCCCCGATCGACGTGGCGATGGACGAGGACGAGGTCGCCGAGGGCCTATCGCTGGGCCTGGTGCGCGAAATTCTGCGGCTCCGCGGCTTTGATCCCGCCCGCGGAGGCTGGTACTTCAAGCAGATCGCCATTCTGGCCTACGCGCAGCGCTTCGAGGCCGAGGAACGCTATCTGGCCTGGGACGCAGATACGGTGCCGCTGCGCGAGGCGGATTTCGTCGACGACGAGGGCAGGACCATCCTCGAGCGGAAGATAGAATACAATGCTGCCTACTTCAGGACGATGAAAAGCCTTTTGGGAATCGAGAGGCAGGTCGAGTATTCCTATATCGCCGAGCATATGATGTTCGACAGGGACATCGTCAGGGCCCTCATAGATGCCGCCATGGGCGGCGAAGCCTTCGAGGGCGGCGCCTTCGCGCGGCGGGTCATGGATTCGATTTGCGAGGCTGACTTCCGCGGGTCCTGCGGCTTCTCGGAGTTCGAAACCTACGGGAATTTCGCGAAGCTCCGTTTCCCCGCGCGTATCTCGGTCAGGGACAGTCCTTCCACCAGGGAGGCTCTGAACTATTTCCGATTGCCGCCGGGCGGCGCCCAGCTCTTCGCCATGAGCGGGAGCTACGCGTGGGCGACCTTCGAGGCATGGACGGTCAGCGGCGATTCGCTTCCCGCGCGCCTGAAGCGGTCAATCAGGCGGACGCTCGGCATGCTATGGACGATCGCCGCGGCGATCCTCCATCCGGTCTCCTGCGCCCGTTTCGCGAGGATCGGAAGGGCTGTTTCTTGAGGCCGTCGAGACCATGATCGTCATCAACCCTTCGGGCGGACTCTGCAATCGGATGAGGGCTATGGACTCCGCCTTGGCCCTCGGTCGGGCGGCTTCCGTCCCTGTACGGCTGGTCTGGAGCCTCAACGCCGAACTGGGATGTCCATTTTTGGAACTCTTCGAGCCCATCCCGGGACTCGAATCCGTAGAGGGCAAAATCGAGACTAGCGCTGGCTCCCTGCAGGCGAAGTCAGATTTTCGCGAAATCGCGAAACGGCTCAAGCCCCTCGTCGCCTTCGTCAAAAATGTCCGAAAGACTTTGAAGGCCATTCGAAACTCGGGCTCAACGGGCCGCGAACTCGGACGAGAGGATACCCTGTACTACAGCGACAAGCCCGAGAGACTGATAGCGCTCGCGGGTCGCTACGATCTCCGCATCGAGACCTTCGAGCGCTTTTTTTTCGGGGCCGAGGATTACCAGGGCTTCCGGCCGACTGCCGAAATCACGAGGAGGGTGGATGCCTTCTCGTTGACGACCAGGAATGTGGTCGGCGTTCACATACGGCGGGGCGACTCGCGGGTCGCGATCGCGCATAGCCCGATTCAGTACTTCATCGCCTCCATGCGGGCAAAGTGCAGCGCCGATGCGACGACCGAGTTCTTCGTGGCCAGCGATTCGCCGGCGGTCGAGGCCGAGCTCGAGCGCGAGTTCCCCGGGAGGATCATCAGACAGCCCAAGGGATCCTACTCGCGCGAGGATCCCGCCGGCGTCAAGCACGCCATGGTCGATCTGTATTGCCTCGCTTCGTGCAAGCACCTGATCGGGAGCTATTGGAGCTCCTTTACCGACACGGCCTACGAACTCGGGAAGATGCCTTGGGAGATCGTTTTTCGCTCGACGAAAGGAGCCGAACGGTCATGAAACGAGTCGCCATACTCTATCCCTGGAACGATCCTTCCGGTATGGACAAGGGCTCAGCCCTCCGGGTGGGATTGGTCGCGAAGTACCTCAAGGCCCACTACGAAGAGGTCCGCCTCCTGTCGATAGACAACGCCTGCAACGACTTCGACGGCGTGCGGGCGGACTGCTATTGGCCCAACCCCCGCGCCAACAGAAAAGGCGAGCTGCTGTCGATCCTGTACAGATTCTGGCTCTTGGCGGTGAGCTTGGGGAAGAGCAAGGGCAGGACATTCCACCTGCAACAGTATCGGCGCTTTACGAACGACTCGAGCTTCGGTAAGATCCTGCGCGAGATCGTGCAATGGGCGGACGTCGTCCTCGTGGAATATACCTTCTTCGCCTCGCAGGTAATACGAGAGGCCAAGATGTTCGGGAAGAAGGTGATAGTGACGGATCATGACGTCGTCGCCGACAATCCGGACAATGCCCGGAGCGGGAACTACGCGAAGAAGGCAGTCCTGAAAAAAGAAGTGAAGGCCCTGCGCGGCGCGGATTGCGCCGTCTCGGTTTGCGAGGAGGACAGGGAAGCCTTCCTTCGCTACGGCGTATCGACCGTCTGCATACCCCACGGTATCGAGATACGGCAGGCCGGCACGGGCCAGGACGACGAATGCCTGATGAAGGAATTGTCGGGAAGCTACCATATCGACCTTCCTCCCCGTCCTATATGCCTGTTCGTGGGGAGCGGCATCGAGCCCAACGTCGAGGCCGCGCGATTCGTCGAGGACATGGCCGCGGTCGGAGGCGGGGAGAGTCCCCTCTTCCTCGTCGCCGGCAGGTGCATGGAGGAGAAGCGTTGCTCCAATCTGATCGCCCTCGGCTTCGTCGAGGACAGAGCCCTCGAGATAGTCTACTCCCTGGCCTCAATCATCGTGATCCCCCTGAAGAAGGGAACGGGGGCCTCGCTCAAGACGATCGAGGCCATGTCGCGCGGCAAGGTGGTGGTCGGGACGGAGGTGGCCTTTCGGGGCTACCCGGTCTGCAGCGGGACGAATTGCGTGGTCGAGAACGATGTAGCCCGATACCCCAAGCTCGTTTCGAGACTCCTGGCGGATAGGGAGATCCGCGGGCGGATCGCCGAGGCCGCGACGGCCTTCGCCCTCTCCTACGACTATAGGATCGTCTACAAGCGCTATCTCGATCTAATAGAGGGGATCGCGTGATGGTTCCGCGAGTGTCGGTGGTGATGGCCACGAGGAACGACGATCCGGGCTATCTGGCCCAGGCTATCGAGAGCATCGAGGCGCAGAGCTACAGAAATTGGGAACTGATCGTCGCGGACGACAGCACCGAGATCGCAACGATAAGGCTGCTCGAGTCTGCACGCGAGCGGTTGGGAGCGGAACGCTTCCGGCTCGTCCACCACGATCCCGCTCTGGGGCTCCCGCGCTCGCTCAACGCGGCGCTTGCCATGGTTCGCGGGGAGCTCATCGCCAGGATGGACGGGGACGACGTCTGCATGCCGGATCGACTGGAGGCTCAGGTAGCCTACCTCGATGCCCATCCGGAGGTCGGAATCGCGGGCGGGGACATCGAGGTCGTCGATCGGGATCTCCGGCATCTGTCCGTGCGGCGCTACACGAAGGACGCGAAGCGGCTGGTACGGAGGAGCTTTATCCGGAACCCCCTCGCCCAGCCGACCGTCATGCTGCGGAGCTCCGTCCTGGACAGGATCGGAGGCTACGATCCCAAATGCGAGCGCGCGGAGGACTACGAGCTCTGGCTTCGGGCGATAAAGAAATCGGTGGTCCTCGCTAACATGGACAAGATTCTCATCAAATATCGCGTGCTGGCCGAGTATTCGAAAAAACGCGACAAGAGGAACTGGAACTATTCGATCTACGGGAAGATCAAGAACTTCAACTACCGATACCCGATTTCCTCTCTGCTCGGGATAGGAGTCAGTCTGGCCTTCCGACTGGCCCCGACCTCGATCGTGAATAGGCTGTATCGAATGGACCACGAGTCGCCGATGCTGTACCGAAAATAAGGGACAAGATGGAAGGGTCGAAGCCATATTTACCTCCATATCGGAGCGGATCGCCTCGAGGGTTTCAGGCTTGATATTGAAGAGCGACGCGAAGGGCTCGGCCTTCACGATCTCGGACAGGCTAAAGGTAATGCCAAGAGCCCTGGTGGGTTAGTTGTTGACGTTCACCTTCCCGGAGTTTGACTTCATAGTGAGTTTGCCTATGCTTAGAATCTCCCCGCGGCTACTCGGCTCCACAATAGGTCGCAAGGGCTTCGATAGCTGCGTGTGAGGCGGTCTTTGCGGCGCTGCCGATGGATTATCCTCCGCGTATCGATGGAGTGAAGCATAAGGGCGCTTTCCGGTATTGCGATGGTTGCTGTGGTCTCTCCGAAACGCTGGCCATCTGTGAAATCTTGGTTTACTGGAAGCAGTCGTTCCAAGCGCAAATATATTGATTACGCTCAAATCACAAGAGGCGAGGTGTTTTGATGAAAATATCGGAAAAAGCTAAAAATCCAATCGTTTTTTTCTTACTACTCGTTCTGTCCATCACGTTCTTAGGTTTTGGAATTAGGTATCACTTTATATCGCAATGTCCGCTATCCGGGGATCCCGCATTTTATATGTGGAGCTTTGGATGGATCCCATACGCATTAGGGCATCATCTTAACCCACTTATTACTACTGTAATCTGGGGGAATATCCCTTATAATCTAACCTGGACCACCTTTGTCCCATCTCTCAGCCTTATCCTTTCGCCAATAACCTTATTGCTAGGGCCGATTTTTTCTTACAACCTAGCGAATATTCTTGGACTAACTTTTGGAGCCTATGGTATTTACCTGATTGGGTGTCAATGGGTGGACCGGCGATCAGCTTTATTCGGATGTCTTGTTTTCTTTTTTTCATCCTATGTATGGGGCCAGCTTTTTGGCCATCTAAATCTGTCATTTATCGTCGCCGTACCATTCCTGATCCTTGTCTTTGTTTTGCGGCTAAAGGACAAACTCACGCGTCCTTTGTTTCTTATCGCATCGTCGATACTGCTCGTGTTTCAGTTCGGAGTTTCCAACGAAATCTTTGCAACGTTCATTTTTCTGAGTTTTATAGCAATTATTCTTGCTATTCTATTCTTTTCCCGTCTCCGAACCCTGGTGCAAAAATTGGTTAGAACCGCAATCGAGCTACTAATCTCGATTGCGATGGCAGTGGTGATATTATTCCCATACCTTGTTCTAATGCTCAAGGACGCCCCTGGCGGTACGATAAACTCGGCTTCCGTTTATTCGACCGACGCATTGAATCTCATAATTCCCACGGTTTCAAATTGGTTATTTGGTGAAAAATTTTCTTCTGTAAGTTCGCAATTTACCGGGAATGGGAGCGAACAGGGTGCCTACATTGGGTTGCCAGTTGTAATTCTGTTGTTGATGTATTTTGCAAAACATTTTTATTTCAGACGTTCCGAAAAAAGTAAATATATATTATTTTTGTTTGTTCTAACTGCGATCACTTTCTTGTTGAGTATTGGCCCGAGTATTCATTTTTTACAAACTCAGATTTCGTCGCATTGGTTGTTGTGGAAAGTCGTCGAGCGTCTCCCTCTAATAAGATACGCACTTCCAGTCCGACTGTGTCTCTACACACAGGTGATTTCCAGTGTGATAGTAATGTTTTGGTTTAATGAAGCTCATCGCAAATGGGTGAAATATGGTTATGCGGCCTTAGTTCTCATTTTTATTCTCCCAAATCCCAAAATAATCTATCCACCAAACATCGATATTCCAGAATTTTTCACTGGCAGTGAATATCGGAAGGCCATTAAACAAGGAGAGAATGTACTGATTTTACCTACCTATAGCAATGGTGGGGTAGCAGATTTTTATCAAGCAATAACCAATTTTTATTTCAATATTGCTGAGGAAACAGCTGGACTTCCTCCAGAAGCGATCAGGAAAAATCCCGTATGTTGGCTAGGTAATCAATCGGTTTCGAAATCAGACTTTATTGATTATATGGAAAAGTTGAAAGTCGCGAAGATTATTGCGGTTGGAGATCTGGATAAATATAGTAAAGAATTGTTAGATAGTGTTGGGTTGAATCAACCCGTCAAGTATTCAGGTAATATTTCTGTATATACCGTTGAGTCTGGCCAGTTGGAAAAAGTAAGCAATGAAATATCTAAAATCACCAACAAAGGGATCGATTTTACGGACAAGGGTAACGCTTCGGCTTATCACCTTGTCGGCTTTTCCAACGCCGAAAATTGGGGGACCTGGTCGGAAAACAAAATGTGCTCGCTGACCTTTAGGTTCCCAAAATCAATTCCTAGCAAAGCCGTTATGCACTTGATTTTCCATGGCTTGGTGACACCAGCACATAGTCAGCATTATGTATTTTTTATGAATAGGAAAAAAGTTTTTGAGAATACATATACAACATGGGCAGTTCAAAATATCTCTTTGGATCTTGGCGATGAGCTACAGATAGAGAATACATTCACTATCCAGAGCCCTGACGCAGCATCTCCTGAATCGCTGGAACTAAATGGCGATACGAGGAAATTGGGAATAGGATTGATTTCGCTGAGTATTACCCCCCTATAACTTGATAACGTCTGTCAAGAGGTAAAATGTGGCTATTTGAGGTAATTGGGAAGAACTAATAATGTCGATCGTTTTTTCAGTATTTAATGGAGAGATTATAGAATAAATGTTCTATGAAGCCATAATTAATATTGTTCTCAACGTCATTGGAGTCTAAGATATTTTTTATTGACGATGGGGATACCTTACTTACAATCAGTGGAATCGTCTATTCTATAGCATGAGCGATAGGTATATCTCTCTAGGTGTTCGGCACGGATAACGTCGTTTGCCTTCTTTTTTGGAGTAAAATCCTGCCTGGCATGGGTAATTTGGGATATTTTGGGTTAATGTGTCTCTGATTAGGGGGAAAGCCGCTTTATATTATTTTTCGACCCGAAGGGAGAGATGTAGTATGAATGTAGTTTCCATTTTCCTGATATCTTCGGTTGACGCACTAATTATAACAGCACAACCAATACTAAATATGGGAGCTATGCGGATCCGCTTAATTGGGGGATTCACGTATGTTATTCCAATTTTCCAAAATATCAATCTTTGGCTAGGGCGTGTTTTTAATGATATAAGTTCTTTGTTGAAAATAATAATATACAATAATTTTGCTCTTCCAATAATTGCTCCTACAATGACGACGACGATTGTTATTGGTGGAGTCGCGGGATCAACCATTTTCTTTCGTGAACCCCTTTTGATTCGAGGAATAGCGCGAATTGACGTTCCATGCTTTGGGTTTTATTTGGTAATTGGATGATCAATAAAATGAAAAGATATCTGGTGGTCGGGGGAGCAGGCTTCATTGGCTCCAACCTCGTAGCGGAGCTCGTGAAATCCGAAGACTGCTCGCTGGTGGTCGCGGACGATCTGTCCTTGGGGCGCCTGGATTCGATCCGGCCCCACATGGGGGCCGGAAGGGCGAGCTTCGAGGATTGCGACTGCAGCCGGGCCGATCTAGTCGATTCCGTGTTCTCGAGGCGCGGGCCCTTCGACGCCGTCTTTCACCTGGCCGCCAATTCGGACATCGAGCGGAGCTCGGGGAATCCCGCGATCGAGTACGAGAGGACTTTCATGACGACCTACCGGGTCCTCGAGGCCATGCGGGCCCACGGCGTCGGGGAGATGGTCTTCTGCTCGAGCTCGGCCATCTACGGCGACAAGGACGGCGTCGCGGTAGACGAAACCGAGGGCCCCTACCTCCCCATCTCGTATTACGGAGGCGCCAAACTGGCCTGCGAAGGCTTCATCAGCGCCTATGCGCACATGAACGGCATGAGGGCCGTCATCCTGCGATTCCCCAATGTCGTCGGGGACAATGCGACCCATGGCGTGATCCTGGATTTCATACGACGCCTCAAGGCGGATTCCGGCGAACTGAGGGTGCTCGGGGACGGCAATCAGGAAAAGCCCTTCCTGTACGTCAAGGACCTCGTCGACGCGATACTCTTCGTCCGTCGCTCGGCCCCCGAGCCGGTCGCCGTCTACAATGTCGGCGTCGACAGCCGCACGAAGGTGCGGGACATAGCGCGAATAGTCGTCGAGGAGATGGGGCTGAAGGACGTGAAACTGAGTTATGCCGGCGGCTCGAAGGGCTGGAAGGGCGACGTCCCGAAGTTCGGCTATGACCTCTCCAAGATTCACGCCCTCGGCTGGAAGGCGGCGAAGAGCTCGGACGAGGCGGTCAGGCTCGCGGCGCGCACGATCCTGAAAGAAATGGCATAGGCGGGGCCCGGAATGGTAATAACCCGGACGCCGCTCCGCGTCTCCTTCTTCGGCGGGGGAACCGACCTCGCGGAGTTCTACACCGAGCACGGCGGGGCTGTCCTCAGCACCACGATCGACAAATACATCTACATCATCGTAAAGGAGCGCTTCGACGACCTCATCGTCCTCAACTATTCCGAGCGCGAGAAGGTAGAGCGCGTCGAGGATATCCGCCACAATATCTTCCGCGAGGCGCTCCGCCTCGCCGGTGTGCGCCGCGGAGTCGAGATCACCAGCATTGGCGATATTCCCTCCAGCGGCTCGGGCCTGGGCTCGTCGAGCTCCTTCACGGTAGGCCTTCTCAACGCGCTTTTCGCTTATACGGGAGAGACGAGAAGCCCCCGTGATCTAGCGGAAGCCGCCTGCGCTATCGAGATCGGCATCCTCAAGGAGCCCATAGGCAAGCAAGACCAGTACGCGGCCTCCTTCGGGGGCTTGCGGCGCTACCGTTTCGCCAGGGACGGGAAGGTCGAGGCCGAGCCCATAGTGGTCGGCTACGACGCCTTTCTGACCCTGCAGCGCGCCTGTCTCCTGTACTATACGAACGTCACGAGAAAGGCTTCGTCGGTCCTCAGCGATCAGCGATCGCGGATCCCCTCGACGACCGACTCCCTGCTGCGCCTCGCAGGACTCGCGGAGGGTATGGACGCGGCCTTCGAGGCGGGCGATATCCAGACGATAGGCCAGAGGCTCCACGAGAACTGGGAGGAGAAGAAAAAGCTGTCGGTCAAAGTGAGCAACGGGGAGATAGACGCCATTTACGAGAGGGGCCTCGCCGCCGGGGCCATAGGCGGCAAGCTCCTGGGCGCGGGCGGGGGCGGATTCTTTCTCTTCCTCTGTCCTCCCGAGCGGCAGGGAGCCCTCCGCTCGGCCATGTGCGGTCTGCGCGAGCTGCCCATATCCTTCACGCGCCACGGGAGCAAGGTCATCATGGATTTCGAAGAGCATATCTACCCCTTGGACTGAGGTCGGGAACGATATGGACGCTGTCATAGCGGCGGGGGGCAAGGGAACCAGGCTCGGCGAGCTGACCCGCGAGATTCCCAAATGTCTGATAGAGGTGGCCGGCCGTCCGCTCCTCTCGCTCCAGCTCGAAGAGCTGTCGCGGAGCGGGATTCGGAAGGTCTGGCTGCTCACGGGGCATCTGGGCGAGCAAGTCGAGGGATACGTCCGGAACAACGAGCAGCCGGTCGAGGTGGAAATTATCCGAGAGGAGGCGCCGCTCGGAACGGGCGGCGGTCTCGCCTCGCTCGCGGGGAGGATCGAGGAGCCCTTCGTCTTCCTCTACGGCGACCTCGTCCTTTCTCTCGATCTCGGCAGGATGCGGGCCTTCCACGACCGATCGGGAGCCGAGGTGACGATGCTCGGCCATCCCAGCTCCCATCCCGGGGACAGCGACTTGATCCTCGAGGGAGAGGGGGGGCGGGTCCTCGGAATATCGAGAAAATCCAGGGAGCGCGGCGCTTGGCTGCGGAATCTCGGCAACGCGGGGCTCTATATACTCCCTCCGGATCTGCCGGCCTCGATCGAGCGCGATGCCCGACGGGACTTCGAGAAGGAGGTCCTGCCTCCCTATATCGAAACCGGGAGCGCTTTTGTCTATAGGACCACCGAATACGTGAAGGATATGGGGACGCCCGAGCGCCTGGCCGAGGCCGGCGAGGCTATCGGGACTGGCGCAGCTGAGGCTCGGCGACTGTCGAATCGCCAGCGCGCGATATTCCTCGATCGCGATGGGACGATCAACGAGTTCGTCGGCCTCGTCTCCAGGCCTGAGCAATTGAGGCTCATAAAGGGAGCGGCCGCGGCGATACGGAGGATAAACCGCTCGAGCTATCTCTGTTTCGTCGTGAGCAACCAGCCGGCGGCCGCTCGGAACCTGTGCGACCTGGCGGATATCGAGACGATCAACCGCAAGATGGAGACTCTGCTGGGAGAAGAGGGGGCCTTCATCGATGACATCAGATTCTGCCCGCATCATCCGGACAAAGGCTACCCCGAGGAGAACCCCGCGCTGAAAATCGAGTGCGGCTGTCGAAAGCCCAAGCCGGGCATGCTGCTCGAGCTCGCGGAGCGCTATAACATAGATTTGGGCGAATCCTACTTGATCGGGGATACATCGGTGGACGTCATGACGGCGGCGAACGCCGGGACCAGGTCGATCCTCGTGGCGAGCGGGATGAAAGAGGAGATTCCGAAGTTCGACGCGCGGCCCGGTTTGCGGGCTGCCGATCTCGGCGAGGCCGTCGGCGCGATCCTGGACGAAAGGCCCGTCGCGCTATCATGAAGATCCTCTACGATCACCAGGTATTCGAGGAGCAGGAGTTCGGAGGCATTTCGAGGTACTTCTCCGAGTTGATACGGAGGAATCCGGAGGCTCGGCTCTGCCTGGAGTATTCGGACAATATTCATATTCGCGACCACCCGCGTTTCGAGAAGGAACTTCGAGCGAAGGACTTCCATGTCGATCGCTTCCTGGGCGGGATTCGCTTTCGAGGCAAGAATAGAATCTATTCATACTACAAGAGAATCCCCGGCCTGAGGCCGAGGTCCAACAAGGATGCCTCAGTCGAGGCCTTGAAAAGAGGCGATTTCGACCTATTCCATCCGACCTATTATGATCCCTACTTCCTGGACGTGCTGGGGAATCGGCCTTTCGTCGTCACCATCTACGACATGATCCACGAGAAGTTCCCGGAAAACTTCTGGTCGGAGGACCCGACGGGCGAGCGCAAAAAACGCGTCGCGCTGGAAGCCGCGCTGATTATCGCGATTTCCGAAAATACGAAAAAAGACATATTGAGCGCTTACGAGATCGATCCGGGCAAGATACGTGTCATTTACCTCGGATCCAGCTTGCGTAAGGGCGCAATCGAGGGAATCGATCTTCCCGACAACTACATTCTTTTTACCGGCATGCGGCACGGCCACAAGAATTTCGGGTTTTTCGCGGCTACTATCGCCGAGCTCCTGATCGCGAAGCCCGATCTATACCTCGTATGCACGGGGCCGCAATTCTCGCGGGAGGAGGCGGCGCTGTTCTCCAACCTGGGTATCGCGAAGAAGGTTCTCCATCGCTTCGCGCCGGAAGCGGCTCTCTACAGCATCTATAGTCGCGCGCGCTGCTTCGTTTTCCCGTCCTATTACGAAGGCTTCGGGATTCCAATCCTGGAGGCCTTCGAGGCAGGATGTCCGGTCTTGCTCGCGAGGGCGAGCTGTTTTCCGGAGATCGCCGGGGATGCGGCCCTCTATTTCGACCCGAGGGAGGGGCAGGAGCTTCTCGATTCCTTGAGCGAGCTCTTGAAAAGCGAGTCGCTCCGCGGAGAGCTGATTGCCAAAGGACGGAAGAGACTCCGGGATTTCTCCTGGGACCTCACGTACTCGCGCACCATGGACTGTTACAGGGAAATTTCATAAGAACGAGCGGCAACCCTCATCGCTCCCGAGGAAAGAAAATGGATAGCAAGGATTTCGAAATATTCGTGCCCGGCAGGATCTGCCTCTTCGGCGAGCACTCCGATTGGGCAGGCGGCTACCGCCGGGTCAACAGCTCGATCGAGCCGGGCTATTGCATCATATCGGGAACCAGCCAGGGGCTCCATGCCCGGATCGGTTCGAATCCGGGAAGGTTCGTCTTTCGGTCCGTGGACCCCAGCGGCGCCCGGCAAGTCCTCGATGAACCCATGGACGGCGAAAGGCTCCTGTCCCTCGCAAAGGAGGGCGGCTACTGGAGCTATGCGGCGGGGGTCGCCTACCAGGCCCTGACGCACTACCACGTGGGCGGCATCGAGATCGACAACTACGGCTCGGACTTGCCGGTCAAGAAGGGCCTCTCCTCGAGCGCCGCGACCTGCGTCCTCGTGGCCCGCGCCTTCAACAAGGCCTACGACCTGAAGCTCACGCTCAGGGGGGAGATGGACCTGGCCTACCGGGGCGAGATCACCACGCCCTCCCGATGCGGCAGGATGGACCAGGGCTGCGCCTACGGCAACAAGCCCATCCTCATGCGTTTCGACGGCGACGCGATCGACATAGACGAACTCGTGGTCGGCGCCGATCTCGATATGGTCATCGTCGATCTGCGCGCGCGCAAGAACACGATAAAGATCCTGGCCTCGCTGAACAGGGCCTACCCCTTCGCCCAGACCGAGGAAACCCTCGCGGCTCAAGGCTATCTGGGAAAGGAGAACGCGGCCATCGTCGAGTCCGCGAGGCTCGCGATGGCGGAGGGCGACTCCCGTCGTATCGGCGAGCTCATGCGCGAGGCGCAGAGAAGCTTCGACCGCTGTCTAGCGCCGCTCTGCCCGGACGAGCTGGCCTCGCCGATCCTGCATCGTCTCCTCGACGAGCCGGCCATCCAGGCGCTGATCTGGGGCGGGAAGGGCGTCGGCTCCCAGGGCGACGGCTCGGCGCAATTCGTGGCGCGAGGAGAGTCTGAGCAGAGGGAACTCATCGCGGTCCTCGAGAGCATGGGCTTTGGAGCCCTGCCTTTGACGATCCCCAAGTCGCGGAAAGTCCACAAGGCGGTCATCACCGCGGCGGGCTATGGCACCAGGCTCTTCCCCATGACCTCCATCGTGCGGAAAGAATTCCTGCCCGTCGTCGATCCGCGGGGACGCATGCTCCCCCTTATCCTCGCCAACGTGGAAGAGGCCTTCGACGCGGGCATAGAAGAGGTCGCGATCATTATCCAGGAAGGCGATAAGCAGGTCTTCGAAGATTTCTTCCATCAGAATATCCCGCAGGAGCACTACCGCGCCCTCTCCGGCCCGGCGAGGCAGGAGTCGGAGCGGATCCGCGACTACGGGCGGAGGATCGCGCTGATTGCCCAGAGCGAGCAGCGGGGACTCGGGCACGCTGTCTCGCTGGCGAGGAAGTGGGTGGGCCAGGAGCCGGTCCTCCTGATTCTGGGCGATCATTTGTTCGTCCCAAGGGGCGAGGAGCGCTGCGCGCGGCAGCTGGTGGAGCGATTCTACGAGACGGAGGCGAACCTCATCGGCGTCCAGGCGACGCCGGAGAGCGAGGTGGGTCGTTTCGGCGCGGTCGGGGGGGAATGGGTTTCGGCCGACTCCGGGGAAAGACGCGATCTTCTGACCATAACCCGGTTCAAGGAAAAGCCGGACCTCGAGTACGCGCGGGAATACCTGACGATCGACGGACTCGAGCCCGGGACCTACTTCACCGTGTTCGGCCTCTACATCCTCGGCCCCGGCATCCTCGAGGAGCTGGAGCGGCGCTCGGGCCTCGCGGAAAAGAGCGGCGAGGTCCAGCTCACCGACGCCCTCGAGGACATGAGATCGAAGGAGTCCTTCCTGGGCCTTGTCATCGAGGGCGAGAAGATCGATATCGGCATTCCCCGAGGCTACCTCTCGGGCTTACGGCACTACTCGGAGGCTTCGAGTTCAGGATAGGCCGAAGACGTCCGCGTGCCACGAAGCCCCGATAGCAATTGACCATACGTATTGTTGTCACTATGGTATTACCTATACAGAGTGTATGGAAACAAAACTTATACTCAGGCTCGATGAGTTCATTATCAATTAACGATAAAGAGATCCATTTTACAGCTCGGCCTCAAAAATATTTAGTTTGGCGGTAGATAAAAAATCGAGTTATCTATCAGTCCAGTAAAAGAAAGGTAAGTAGGGGCTCGCCTATCGTATGCTCGCAAAAACGACAAAGGCGGAAAGATGAAAGAGTTCCCGGATTTCGACATCGAAGCCGCGGCTCGGCGGAAAAACGAGGACAACCGCAAAGAGGACGAATTGATCACTGCGCGCAGATTGGCCGCGCAGGAAGAAGCCCGCAGGATAGCCGCCGTATTGCGGGCCAAGGACTCGAGCATTCGCCTCATCTGGGGCTTCGGCTCCGTATTCGAGGTGGATCTCATCGACATCTCTGATTGCGACGACCAATTCGCGCAGGGCGTACGCGAGCGCAGAACGTTGCTATGAGAATAATAACGAGTTGACGCATCAATTATGGTGTCGAAAATCCGTGATCCTGATGACAGCTGGTGGAGAGGCGTTGTGAACATGTCGAAAATAAGTCAGCGAATCGATGCAGATCCTAGGCTGCGATCGATAATCGCAGCTATCGTGAGAGCCGTCGACCCGGACAGGCTTATATTATTCGGATCCAGGGCCCGAGGTGCGAATGATACTCAGAGCGATTACGACATCCTCGTGTTGAAGCGCGGCGTTACGAACGAGAGGATCGTCTCAAGGGCGGCCTATCGCTCGTTATTAGACGAGGACGCCGACGTGGCTGTCGATATTGTCGTTTCCGATGAAGCAAAATTCGAAGCCGCAAAGGGGCGTAGCGGTACCATCCTCTCTGAAATCGCGATGACCGGAATGGCTGTCTATGAGCGAGCATGAGGAATGGCTAGCGAGGGCAAGGAGCTGCTTGGCCTTGGCGGCAATGTCTGCAAAAGGCGATATCAGGGCGGAGGACCTGTGCTTCCAAGCTCAACAGGCGGCCGAAAAGGCGCTAAAAGCTTTGCTTATCGCATCGGGGCGTTCGATACCTCGGAACATGCCGATGCTGTCGCTGTTGTTACCATAAACATATCCCCATAAAGCTATACCGACAATAGAAAAGGAATATCGTGCACATAGTCAAATTGAACGGCGGGCTCGGGAACCAGATGTTCCAGTACGCCTTCGCCCTCGCGCTCGAGCGCCGATACGGCGGCGTCAAGCTCGACCTCGAGTGGATACGCGCCGAGATGGCTCACAACGGCTACGAGCTCGACCGTCATTTTCGCGTCAGTCTCCCCGTCTGCGGCGCCGACGAGCGCGCGGCCCTGGGCGACGTCGACCCGAGCTTCTTCGGCAGGGCGAGGAGGAAGCTCGGCCTCAACCGGAAGTCGCATTATATTTCGCCGTGGGTGAGCTGGGATCCCGAGTACCTGTCGGTCGACGGGGACCGTTACTTCTCGGGCTACTGGCAGAGCCCGAGGTACTATGAAGAGATCGAGGACCTCATCCGCGGCGCCTTCGAGTTCGTCGAGCCGCTGTCGGAGAGGAACAGGGCCTTCCTGGACAAGGCTGCCGGCAGGACCCTGATAGGGATCCACGTCCGCCGCGGCGATTCCCTGCGCAATCCCGATTTCCTCGGCGTCTGCGAAGTCGGGTACTACTCGGCCGCGATGAGGCAGGCCTCCGAGGGGGCCCGATCGCCCCTCTTTGCCTTCTTTTCCGACGATCTGGATTGGTGCAGGGACAAGCTACCCGCCGAGGGCGAGAGGATATTCGTCGACTGGAACAGGAAAGAGGAGAGCTACGCGGACATGCGCCTCATGATCGCCTGCGACGCGCTGGTGATCGCGAACAGCAGTTTCAGCTGGTGGGGGGCCTGGCTCGGGGCGGGTCCCGGGCGCAGGGTCTTCGCTCCCACGCCCTGGTTCCTCCGCCACCGCCGCGACAACCCCTACATCGTCCCGCAGGAGTGGATCAGGGTGCCGGGCGGATGAAGGCTTTCACGCGGCATATCTAAAGTCTGACTGCGTTTTTGCAAGGATACCAGGCCTCTCGCATACTTGATGGGAAATATGAGGGCGACAGGGAGACCATCGTTGAATGCCTACGAGTTCATGTTCAAAGCCGAAAGCTTCGCCGTTCGCGGGCTCAATAAGGCCCTGGGCCTTCGCCCTTCCAGCCGGCCCTACGTCAGCGGGGATTCCTTTCGGGCCCTGGCGCATCGGGTCCTCGACAAGGGTGGAGACCTGGACGGCTCCCGCGTAGGGAGCGGCGAGGTCGTCTTCGTCGACGCCGACGAGATCCCGCGCTTCAAAGAGAGCATCCTGCCCGGGATCCGGGAGCGCTTCGTCCTCGTATCGCACAACGCGGACCGGAACATCGACGAGCGCTATGCCGCCCTGGCCGACGATCCCCGGATACTCGCCTGGTTCGCCCAGAACGCGGTGATGCGGCATCCCAAGGTCCATCCTCTGCCCATCGGTCTCGAGAACAGGCTGAAGCACAACAACGGCATAGTCGGGGATTTCGACCGCCTGCGCGCGCGACCGGCGAAGAAGGCCATGCGGATCATATACGCCTTCTCGGTAGGCACGAACGAGGCCGAGCGCAGGCCCGCTCTGGAGGCGATACGCTCCTCGCCCCTCGCGGACGGGCCGAGCTGGACGGTGAGCCGCGCCTACCGCGAGTGCCTGAGCGGCTACGCCTTCGCGCTCTCTCCCCCGGGCAACGGCTTCGACTGCCACCGCACCTGGGAGGCGCTCTACCTGGGCGTCGTGCCAATAGTCAAGCGCTCCGCCTTCTTCGAGGCCTTTCCCGGCCTTCCCGCCCTCATGATCGACGACTGGGCGGAGGTCGCGCGCTGGGACGAAGGCTTCCTCCGGAGGAGCTACGATGAGCTATCCCCGAAGATCGCGGCCTGTCCCTATCTCTGGATGGACTACTGGATCGAGGCTATCGAAGCGCGGCGGCGGGAAGTCGAGAATGGAGGCATCGCGTGATCTTCATCGTGAACAAGGGCTATCCCCGGCATCTTCGCTACGTCGCCGAGCAGATCGAGATGACGAACGGGAAGGGCTCCCTCGTCCTCGTCCTCGACGAGGCCTATCCCGAGGCCCAGCGATTCAAGACTCTCGTCATGAGGGACTATTCCGCCATGGCGGGGGAGTTCGCGAAGCTCTACAAGCCCTTCTTTATCGAGGGCGACACGCATCACGAGTTCGACCTGATCTGGTTCCAGCGCTATATGTTCGTCCTCGAGTACCTCGAGTCGATCGGGCACGAGGGCGATTTCTGGATCGTCGACTCGGACGTGATGGTGTACAGCGACCTCGGGAAGGCGAAGATCCTCGAGGGCAAGCGCTTTACGAGGAACAAGGTCCAGGACCCCTGCTTCACCTGGTTCGCGGATAGCGCCATCCTGCGGGAGTTCTGCGAGTACATGCTGGACTACTACCGGTATCGGCTGCCCGAGATCGAGGCCTATTTCATCAAGCACTACCTTCCGGGGAAGATGGGGGCGGGGATCTGCGAGATGACCTTCCTCCGTCTCTTCGCCGACGAAAGGCTCTCGATCTGCCAGGATCTCAGCCTACCCGTCGACGGCTGGGCCTTCGACCGGGGCATCCACGAGCCCGACGGGTATCGGCAGAACTCCTTCATCGGGGGAAAGAAGATATACTGGGACGGCAGGACGCCCTACGGAATCCTGAAAGGCGAGCGCGTGAACTTCCACGGCCTCCATTGCCAGGGTTTGTACAAGAACCTGATTCCTCTCTACTTCTCGGGGACGGCCGATCCCGAGGACATCAGGAGGGGGAAGGCCTGGAAGCGCTCCTTCGGAATCATCAAGGCGCCCAAGGTCCTTGTGCGGAAGGTGATCGGCTACGGAATCGAAGAGCACTAGCGGGCGATCCGGCGCGCGAGGGATCGAAGCAGTCTGTAGAAGGCGAAGAGGCCCGGGACGAAGCGCAGCCGTGCCACGAGCTTGCCCCGGGCCGAGACGAAGAAGCGGGTCTTGGGGGCGTAGCCGCCTCGGGCGGGCTCCTCGAAGAAGCGGCGGATCCGGGGCGCGGCCTCGAGCCAGGCCTTCCTCCCCGCCACGCAGGACTCCCTCGCGGCGCGCCCGAGCTCGCGGGCGCGCGAGAAATCCAAGGGTCGCGGATTCTCGGGATCGTAGAGCAGGCCGTTTTCGCCGTCCCTGATATATTCGTTCATGGTGGGACGGTCGGGCGCGACCACGCAGTGCCCCATCGCCATCGCCTCTATGAAGGAAAGCCCGATGCCCTCGAGCGGGCGCGGGGCGAAATAGACGTTGGCCCGCTCGAGGCAGGCGCGGTATTCCGCCTGGTCCGCGAACCAGGAAGAGCGCTCTATCCTCGGGTCGTCCGGCTCCGGGGCTTGGTCCCCGTGGAGCTGCATCCGCTCGAAGACGGTCCCGGCGACGAGCTTTTCGACCAGGCTCCAGTCGATGCTGGGCAGTCGCGGCCAGAAGAATCCCCTCAGGCCTTTCCAATCTATCGCGCAATCGGGCACTTCGGGATAGTATCGGGCTCCCAAGGCCTCGAGGCCGTAGGACGAGAGCGCGGTCCCCAGGGTAGACGAGAAGCAGAGGACCTTGAAGGCGCGGTACCTGCTCCAGTAGGCTTCGTCGACGGGGCAGTCGTCGTACATGGGGACGAGGACCATGCGGTCGGCTCCGAAGGCCTCGAGCTCCTCGGGGCTGTAGCGTTTCTGGTAGTCTATGACCAGGTCCCAGTGGGCTTTGGGCAGGTCGATCCAGGCGCGCTCGTGGGGGATGACCGTGACCTCCCCGAAGAGATCGCGCAGCAGGGCGATGAAGAAATCGGAAGAGTGGGTATGACGGATGTGATTGGACATCGCGAGGAAGGCGACATGCATGGATATCCTCCGGAGAGCAAGGCCCTATTCTACGCGCGGCGGGCGAGACGTCAACCGGGGACAGCGTGAAGGCCTTCGTCATCAGCCTGGCGGAATCCGGAGCGCGCCGGGATTTCATGGCGCGGCAGCTCGAGAGGCTCGGCCTCGATTTCGAGTTCTTCGACGGGGTCAGGGGAAGCGAGCGCGTAGGCGAGAGAGCGAGCTACGACAGGGAAGGCGCCTTGCGCCGCGAGGGGCGCGAGCTCCGGGCCGGGGAGATAGGCGCCGCCCTCAGCCACGGTGCCGTCTACGCCGAGATCGATCGCCGGGCTCTGCCCTGGGCCTTGGTCCTGGAAGACGACGCCGAATTGAGCCCCGACCTGCCCGCCGTGATCGGGGCTCTCGAGGACGGAGTCCTGGAGCAGGGAGACGTCGTCCTCCTCGAGCGCTGCGACCGGGTGGCGCCGCTGTCCGTCCGGAACCTGGTCGGGAGGTACAGGATCGCGAGGCCGGTCCTGCTGCGCGCCGGAGCCGCGGCCCAGGCCGCGGGCTACGTCGTCACGCTCGCCGCCGCGGCCGCGATGAAGGGGGTCAACCTGCCCGTCACCTTCCCGGCGGACAGTTGGGGATACTATCGCGAGCTCGTGCGTTTCCGCGGTATCCTTCCGTCCCGAGCCCTGGTCAGGCAGGTGCTCGAGTTCGGTAGTTACACGCTGGGACGCGAGCGCAGGGCCTTCGGCCGCTCGTCCCTGCTGGGGCTGCTGGCCCATGATTTTTTGACCTACACTCGCGTCGGGCGCTCGATGCTGCCGATCGCGAAGCGTATAGCGGGGCGCTAGAATGTCGGAACATGGACCCGGATACGAGCTCGCGCTTTTCACGATTGCTCGCGATATCCATCTCCTCTCGCTCGGCCTGCCCTATCTCCGCCATTTCCTGGGCCCGGACCGCGTTTCCTGCGTCGCGTCGGCTTCCTGCCTGGAGGAGATCCGGAAGGCGGGGATCGACGCCGGCCTCGACCTCGTCGACGAGGACAGGGTGGTCCCGGGGCTGAGTCTGGCTCTGGTGAAGAAGCTCGTCGAGGAGCGCGGGGGAAAGCCGGCGCGAGCGGGCTGGTACTTCAAGCAGATCGCGCTGCTCGCCTACGCGATGCGCGCCGAGACCGCGAGCCGCTATCTCGTGTGGGATACCGACACGATTCCCATCCGCTCCGTGGCCCTCTTCGACGGGGAAGGCCGCGCCCTCCTCGCGACGAAGCGGGGCTATCACGCGCCGTATTTCGCGACCATGGAGAAGCTCCTCGGATACGGGCGAGCCGGCGGGCATTCCTTCATAGCCGAGCACATGATGTTCGACCGGGACTGCGTGCGCCAGCTGGCGAGCAGGATCCTAAGAGGCGGCGAGTTCGACGGAGAGGCCTTCGCGAGGATGATCATGGGGGCGGTTCCCTCGGAGTCGCTGTCGGGCTCGGGCTTTTCCGAGTACGAGACCTACGGCAATTTCATGCTCCGCGAGCGACCCGGATCCGTCGCGATCGGGCGCATAGCCTCGATCAGGCACGGCACGGCCCTCTTCGGAAGCTCGCCTTCCCCGGCCCAGCTCTTCGCCGCAAGCATCCTTGGCTATCGCTGGGTGACCTTCGAGGAGTGGAAGCTCTCGACGGCCCCCAAGCGGGCGATAGGCCTCGTCGCGCGTCTCGCGGGCAGTGTCTGGACGGCCTTGGCCACGCGCCTTTTCCCCGCGGCCTTCGAGCGCTTCGAAGCCATTCCGAGGGGAGCGTAATCCATGCTGATCTCCGTGGTCATGGCCACCTACAATGATAGGCCAGAGCACCTGGACGCGTCCTTGCGGAGCGTAGTCGACCAGAGTTTGAGCGACTGGGAGCTCGTCGTCTGCGATGACAGCACCAAGTCCGAGACGACGGCGGTAATCCAGAAGTACGCTGCACTTCTCGGTCCCAAGTTGGTCCACCTGCGCAATTCCCCGAGGCTCGGCCTGGTGGGATCCCTGAACCGGGCGCTGGCTTCGGCCAAGGGCGAGCTCATCGCGCGGATGGACGGCGACGACATCTGCGAGAGCGAGCGCCTCGCCCACCAGGCAGCCTATCTCGACGCCCACCCGGAGGTCGGTATCCTCGGAGGCGACATACAGGTGATCTCCGACGAGGGCGAGAGCCTCTCGATCCGGCGTTACCGCAAGGGCAGGGACGAGGTCCGGAAGATGAGCTTCATACGCAACCCCCTCGCCCAGCCTACGGTGATGCTGCGCCGCTCCGTGCTCGACGCCATAGGCCTCTACGATCCCCGCTTCGCGAAGGCGGAAGACTACGAGCTCTGGCTTCGCGCCCTCGCGGCCGGGATAGTCATAGAGAACATGGACGAGGTCCTGATCCGCTACCGGGTCCCGAGCGACTACTCGAGGAAGCGGGACAGCTTGAACTGGAAGTTCGCGATCAAGGCCAAGCTTCTCCACTTCCGCTGGAGCAGTCCGCTTCGATCCTGCCTGGGCCTCCTGGTCAGCCTGGGCCTCCTCCTGACTCCCGCCAGGCTCCTGGACGCCCTGTACCGGCGCGATCACCGCGCTCCGATCCTATATCGCTAGGAAAGCCCGGACGATGGAAGCTGTCATCTCGGCGGGCGGAAAGGGAACCAGGCTCGGCGGCCTGGCGCGCGAGACTCCCAAATGCCTCATGCCCATCGCGGGCACGACGATCCTGAGGCTCCAGCTCGAGGAGCTGTCGCGCAACGGCATCGCCAAGGCGACCCTCCTGACCGGGCACCTCGGAGAGGTCGTGGAGGACTACCTGCGCTCGGAGACCCTGCCTCTCGAAGCGGCGGCGATCCGGGAAAGCGTGCCCCTGGGCACAGCTGGGGGCCTGGCCGCCCTCCGCGGGAAGATCGAGGGACCCTTCGTCTTCGTCTACGGCGACCTGGTGCTGCGAGTCGATTTGTCGAAGATGCTCGAGGCCCACCTGGCCTCGAAAGCCGTCGTCACGATGCTCGTCCATCCCAACTCGCATCCCTTCGACAGCGACCTCGTACTGTCCGGGCGCGACGGGAAGGTGCGCGGAATCCTGGGCAAGAAGGCAGAGCGCGCGGGCTATTACGGCAACCTCGTCAACGCGGGTCTCTACATCCTGTCGCCCAAGGTCCTGGAGGGGATCGCCCCCGGCGCGAAGAGCGATTTCGAGAAGGAAGTGCTGCCGCCCCTCATCGCAGATGGCAGGGCCTTCGGGTATCGGACGAGCGAATACGTGAAGGACATGGGCACGGTCGAGAGGCTCGAACAGGTGGGACGGGATCTGGCCAGCGGCAGCGCCGAGGCGAGGCGCCTGTCCAACAGACAGGCGGCGGTGTTCCTCGATCGGGACGGGACCGTCAACCGCTTCGCCGGCCTCGTCTCGCGACCCGAGCAGCTCGAGCTCCTCCCGGGAGCCGCGGAGGCTATACGCATGCTCAACGACTCGGGTACCCTCTGCTTCGTGGTCAGTAACCAGAGCGTGGTGGCGCGCAACCTCTGCACGATGGAAGAGGAAGAGGAGATCAACCGGAAGCTCGAGACCCTGCTGGGGGCCCGGGGCGCCTTCCTCGACGATCTGCGCTTCTGCCCCCACCATCCCGATGCCGGCTATCCGGGAGAGAACGTCGAGCTGAAGATCGATTGCGCCTGCCGAAAGCCGAAGCCTTCCATGGTCCTCGAGCTCGCGGGGCGCTACAACGTCGATCTGTCGCGATCGTGGATGGTCGGGGATACGTCGGTCGACGTGCAGACTGCGAAGAACGCGGGCCTTCGCTCGGTCCTCGTCGGAGGCGGGATGCCCGAGCCGCGACCGAAATACCCTTCCCAGCCCGATCTTCGCGCCGAGAGTCTCCTCGCCGCAGTCGAGAGGATCCTGCGGTGATCATCACGCGGACGCCCTTTCGGATCAGTTTCTTCGGCGGGGGGACCGACATTCCCGGCTTCTACGAGGAGCACGAGGGCGCGGTGCTCAGCACGACGATCGACAAGTACATGTACATCATCCTCAAGCCCCGCTACGACGACCGGATCGTACTCAACTACTCCGAGAAGGAGATCGTCGACCGAGTCGACGACATTCGCCACAACATCTACCGCGAGGCGCTGAAGTTCACCGGCGTGACCAAGGGCGTCGAGATCACGAGCATCGGCGATATCCCCTCCAAAGGGAGCGGCCTGGGCTCCTCGAGCTCTTTCACCGTGGGGCTGCTCAACGCGCTCTACGTCCATAAAGGAGAGGCGAAGGGCCCGCGGGAGCTCGCCGAGGACGCCTGCTCCATCGAGATCGGCATAATGCGCGAGCCCATCGGCAAGCAGGACCAGTACGCGGCCGCCTTCGGCGGACTCAGGCGCTATAGGTTCCGGAAATCGGGGGCGGTGGAGGTCGAGCCGATAGAGGCCGGGCGCGGCGCGCTCTCGGCCCTCCAGCGCTCCTGCCTCCTTTTCTATACCAATATCACCCGCAGGAGCTCCGAGGTCCTGAGCGACCAGTCGAGCAGGATCAGGGAGACGAGGAGCTCACTCGAGTCGCTGCGGGACTACGCCCTCGCCATGGGCGAGGCCTTCGCCGAAGGAGACTGCCGGGCCATCGGGGAGAGGCTTCACGAGAATTGGCTCCTGAAGAAGGGTCTGTCCTCCAAGGTCAGCAGCCCCCACATCGATTCCCTGTACGAGACCGGGCTCGCGGCGGGCGCCTTCGGCGGCAAGCTCCTCGGCGCGGGCGGCGGCGGCTTTTTGTTGTTCGTCTGCCCGCCCGAGCGGCAGGCAGGGCTCCGGGAGGCACTCGGGGGGCTGAAGGAACTTCCCTTCGCCTTCTCGCGCAACGGCAGTCACGTCATCCTGAACTTCGAGGAGGGCGTCTATCAGCTCTGACGCTAGCGCCTCCATCGCCGTGCTGGTCCTGTCCTGCGATCGCTATTCCGATCTCTGGGCTCCCTTCATGGCGCAATTCGCGAGGTACTGGGGCGATTGCCCCTTCCCGCGATACCTGGCCACGAACGAGCTCGCGGCCGATTTCGAGGGATTCCGGACCCTGAGGCTCGGCAAGGACCTATCCTGGTCGGATAACCTCGCGCGCGCCCTGGCCTCGATCGGGGAGGACTACGTCCTCCTCTTCCTCGAGGACCTGATGCTCACCTCGCCCGTGGACCGCGAGCTCCTGGCGTCGGCCTTGGAATGGGCCCGGGCGAACCGTCCCGATCACCTGAGGCTCAACGCGAGCGAGAGGCCGGACGAGCGCGTGAACTCCACGCTCGGGCGCATACGCGAGGGCTCGCACTACAGGACTTCCACCGTCCTCACCCTCTGGAGGAAGGAGGTCCTCCTCGCCCTCCTCGCGCCCGGCGAGAGCGCCTGGCAATTCGAGCTCGTCGGCTCGGCCAGGTCGGACGCCTACCCCCGATTTTATTCTACCTACGCGGACTGCTTTCCCGTGATAAACTGCGTGATCAAGGGGAAGTGGCAACCCCGGGCGGTGCGCGCCCTAGCCGCCCAGGGACTGGCCGTAGACCTGGCGGCTCGGACGGCCATGACGAGGTCGGAAGAATTGGTCTTCATGGCGAAGGAACTTAGAGCCCGGGTCTTCAAGCTCGTGCCGATGCGCTACCGGCGCCGCATCCGCTATTTTTTTTCGCGTCGACAATAAGGAAGGAGGAAGAAAATCGATTTCCTATCGGGCATCGAAAGCTACATTGCGAGGGTGAAGAGCACCCTCGACGCGGTATCCCGGGTCGAGATCGAGGGCTTCATGAAGCTCCTCGTCGAGGCGCTCGAGTCGGGACGGACGATCTTCATCATGGGCAACGGGGGCTCGGGAGCCACTGCCTCCCATTTCGCCGGCGACTTCAACAAGGGGCTGTCCTACGGGAGGGCGAAGCGATTCCGCTTCGTCTGTCTCAACGACAACCTCCCGACCCTGTCGGCCTACGCGAACGACGTGGGCTACGAGGAAGTCTTCGTGGAGCAGCTGCGGAACTTCCTCTCGCCCGGTGACCTGGTGATCGGGATATCGGGATCTGGCAACTCCCCCAACATCCTGAAGGCCATCGAGTACGCCAACGAAAGGGGGGCGAGGACCGTCGGGCTCACCGGCTTCGACGGCGGCAGGCTCAAGATCCTGGCGGGCTCGGGGGTCAATATCCCGATCGACAGCATGCAGGTGGCGGAGGACCTGCACATGATGCTGGACCACCTGATCTACTCGGTCTTCTCCGGCTGCCTGCCGCGCCTATGAAAACCTCCCAGCGCCTGAGGCAGTACTTCCTCCTGGCGGTGGATCTCGTGGTCCTCTTCGCGGCGCTGTTCGCGACGCTCTGGATCAGGCGCGGCCTGGGCGAGGCGGTCGCGACCTACGGCGTCCACGTCCGCTACTTCTCGCTGATCTTCGCCGTCTGGGTATTCATATACTACGTCGCGGGTTTCTACGACCTCGAAACGGACTTCGACGAGCCGAAGTTCCTCGGGAAGATTCTCTGGACATCGTTCCTGGGCGCCCTCCTCGGGGCGCTCTATTTTTATCTGGACGCTCGGGCCCCGATCGGCCCCAAGACCGTCCTCGCGCTCGACGCCTTCGCGACCTCGATCTTAGTCTGGATCTGGCGCTCCTCCTACGCGCGGGTGTCCCGCGTCCTCAACAAGAAGCGCCGGATCGCCTTTATCGGGAAGGATCCGGCCCTGGAGGAGCTCGTCGCCGAGCTCCGGCAGCGCCCGAGCCACGGCTACGAATCGGTGGCCTTCTACGACGACAGCGGCTCGCCCGCGCCCGAGGGCGGCCTGCGCGAGTTCCGCGACGCCGAGACCTTCGTCTGGATGGCCAGGGGGCTCGACATCAGCCTCGTGGTCATATCCGACGAGCGGGCGCTGAGCGAGCAGACGAGGACGGCCCTCATCAGCCTCATGGGGCCCGAGATCAGGTTCATGCGGCTGGACTACTTCTACGAGTACATCCTGCGCAAGATCCCGATCGGCACCATCAGCGACTTCTGGTTCCTCGAGAACATCGATCTGCGGGCGAAGAAGCCCTACGAGACGGCCAAGCGCGGGGCTGACATCGCCCTGGCGGGGCTCGGTCTCGTCGTCTTCCTCCCTATCTGGATCCTCGTCGCCCTCGCCGTCAAGCTCACCAGCAGGGGCCCCGCCTTCTTCACCCAAAAGCGCCTGGGCAAGGGCGGCAACTCCTTCAGGATCGTGAAGTTCCGCACGATGCGCATAGACGGGAACGATTTCGCCCCCACGGGCAAGAAGGATCCGCGCATAACCCCGATCGGGAGCTTCCTGCGCAGGACCAGGCTCGACGAGGTCCCGCAATTCTACAATATCCTGCGGGGCGAGATGAGCTTCATCGGCCCGAGGCCCGAGCGCCCCGAGCTCGCCCTGGACCTCGAGCGCCACGTCCCCTACTATCGGCAGAGGCTCCTCGTCAAGCCGGGCATCACGGGCTGGGATCAGGTCTCGGGCGAGTACCACTCGCCCTCGATCGGAGACACCTACAAGAAGCTGCAGTTCGACCTGTACTACATCAAGAACCTGTCCTTCGTCCTCGATGTCTCGATCGTCGCCAAGACGATCGCCACGGTCTTCGCCCGCAGTGGCCGTTAGGGGCCTAGAGCGATAGGCCGATGCCGGCCATGAGCTCGACCGAATCGTCTTCCTGGCCCAGGAGGTTGTCGGCGTTGACGCGGTGCGTGTAATAGGCAGCCGCGCTGGCGCGCCATCGCGGGCCGAAGGGATAGGCGCCGTCGATGCCTAGGCGCAGCCTGCCCTCCACGATGCCCGTGGGCGCGACCTCGGCGGCGTTCTGGGTCGACCATGCGTAGACCGTGTTGAGGCCGTTCTGGCCTTTCCAGCGATAGGAGGCCGAGAGCCCGAGACTCGCCCGATCCGCGGTCTCGTAGTGGAGACTCCCCGACACGAGGACGCAGTCGGGACCCTCCGAGAAGCCGATCCACTCCTCGATGTCCCGACTCGAGTAGCTCGAGTCCGCCGGCCTGTCGTAGATGTAGCTGATCTTGTTGGTCCCGAGAATCATGTCGAAGGGCTCGGCGTAGACTCCGCAGAGCTCGCCTATCAGATAGCCCCCGCTGTAGGGGGCGCGGAGCTTGGCGCCGATCAGGAAGGCGTCGGAGTTGGGTATCGTGCCGGTAGCTGTCGGCCAGAGCAGGAGCTTGAGCGGGTCCTGGCCGGCGTTGAACTGGTACTGGGCGACCAGGGTCACGTAGCGCGCGGGGTTGTAGTTGATCTCGATGCCCAGCATCGAGCCGATCCCCGAGGGATTGGCGGCCGGGACCGTGCCGTTCCCGGTGACTGCGTCGCCGACCGGCTCGTCGTTCCAGGCCTCGTAGCCGTGGAATATCATCAGGGGGTTGAAGTAGCGCAGCTCGGGCGCGTCGTCGCCGACGAGTATGCCTTCGGTCAGCCCGATGGAGAGCCGGTCGAAGAAGAGGAAATCCGTCCGGTGCATGTAGAGGTTGCGCGAAGGATCGAGCTGGACCATGTAGGCCGAATACTGGAAGTCGCGGAAGAAGAGGGTGAGCCTGGCGTAGTCGTACCACTCGGTCTTGGACGAGACGACGAGATTGTCCTCGCCCATGCTGCCCAGCGAGAGCCTGTCGCGGCCGATGCGGAGGCTCCAGAAATCCCCGCCCGCGACGCCGAAGGCGCGGAAGGGGAAGTTGCTGTCGGCGCCTATGAAGTCGATGGGGACGCTCGTGTAGTTGGGGACCGAAAGCTGGGAGACCGGCAGGTTCACCGAGTAGTAGTCGCGCCGAAGCGCCAATTCGGAGAGGCCGTAGATTCCCCCTCCCGCCCAGGCCTCGAGAGGCAGGGCGAGGAAGGATGGGCGCTCCTGGTAGCCCAGGATCCAGGGGACGTCCTCGTCGGAGCGGTAATTGCCGTCGAGCTCGACCTTGAGCCCGGTCTTGGCCCCCAGCTTGCCCGAGACGTAGGCGGGGTCGGGGCGCAGGGCGGCGAGCGCCGCGTCGTACTTGGCCCTGCCCTGGTCCGAGAGCCTGTCGGGATCGATCCGGTCGAGGGCCGCCCGGAGCTCCCGGTCGGAATAGGGCGCCGCGTAGGAGAGGAAGAGGCTTCCCGACTCGACGAGGATGTCCTCGATGTCGGCGACGACGGGATCGTCCAGGGCGCGGACCCGCTGGCCGTTGGTCTCGAAGCCCTCGGCGCCTGCACCGAGCGCGAAGAGTGTCGAGAGCGCCGCGCACAGGAGCGCAGCGGAGCGCCGCGTCGAGCCCGGCGACCTCATAGGGCGAGTCCTAGGGCGAGCGTGAGGTAGTTCGCGATCTCGGTCGCGCCGGGGACGAAGTTGTCGTTGGCGACATACTCGAAGGTGTAGCCGAAGCTCGCGCCGAGCGTGCCGAGCCTTTCGATGCGTGTGGTGTAGTTGACCGCGATGCCGGCCTGGGTGGTGATCCGAAGGCAGGACTGGGTGAGGAAGCGGAAATATCGCGGCGAAGAGCCCGTGTCGTAGTCCCCCTGGAAGATCCAGGAATAGACCGGAGCCAGAGGGGTCCCAAGTTTGATGAGGCCCGGATCCCCGAGACCGCCGGAGGCGTCGCCGCTTGCGCTCGTGCCGGCGGTGTAGCCGTCGACGCCTTCCGAGGCGTTGCCGTGCCTCGTGAGCCGGAGGATGCCCGAGACCTGGACTCCGCTCATGGTCCTGCTCTTCGCCTGCAAGGTGATCCTGTCGGAGTCGGGATCGAGGTCCGGGCCGATGTTCCGGCCGCCGTTCGTGTAGGCGAGCGCTCCGAAATAGGAGTTGCCCGAAGCGTCGGTGCCGGCCCGGGCCCAGTGAGTGTAGGTATAGGGCCCGACCGCCGTGTAGTCCAGGGAGAGGCGCTGGACAATGGGCGATTCGGGCGCCCAGGACAGACAGGCTTGAGCGGCCATCTTCCATTTGGTGTCCAAGCGGCCTTTGAGCACTCCCGAAAAATCGAGATCGTCGGCGTAGCCCACCAGGTCGAGCTTCATCGAGCCGGGGAGGTAGACGCTCGCCGACAGTCCTACGAAGGCGTTGTCGCCGTAACCCGAGACGGATTGGGACAGGAAGTACTCGGACAGGGGGATGAAGTAGAGGGGCTCGAGGCGGTCCACCCATACCATGGATTCGAAGACGCCGAGCTCGAGGGATCTCGTCGGGGACCAGCTGAGTCCGTGGATGACGAGGTATTTCCCGCTGCCGAGGCCGACGGGACGGCCCTCGGGGCCGGCGAGGCCCATTGAATCGGGCCAGCCCTGACGGAGAATGAAGAAGCCGAAATCCGTGGTGAGCCGGGGCGAGCGCCAGGAGAAGGTGAGTTGCCCCGACTCGGGCGACTGGGGGCCCAGGACGACACCGTCGTCGTAGATCGGGCCCCATGCCCCGTGCATGAAGCCGGCCTGGATGCCCATATCGCGGTTCCCGTAGGACAGAGCGCCTTCGGCGAGCCATTGGTCCATCCTGGCCGAAACGCCGAGATTCTCGCCTACAATGGTGTTGATCGCGAAGCCGGGAGACCCGTCCAGCGCGTAGTCCGTGCCCGACGGCGAGACGGCCGATTCGGCTCGGGCGGCGGCGAGGGGATGGAAAGCGTGGTCGGCGAGTATGTCGAGGTAGCGTCGCGCTTCTTCCGCATCGGCCGGGTCGCCGTCGGCGACGACTTCCTGCAATAGGCCTATGGTCATCGCCATGGTATAGGGGCGCAGCCGGGGAAGGTTCCTGAGGCGTCCCTTCGTTTCCCACTCGTCCAGGTCGGCGTAGATGGCATCGTCTGGGTCGGCGACAGTCGTCTGCGCCCAGAGGGGACAGGCGAGGACGAAGGGCAGGACGGCGAGCGCGCTCCGGCGCGTCATGGCATCGAAAAACATAGCACTAGAATATCGTTGCGACCCGGCTGCGACAAGGAGAGACCACGTCATGAGAGGAATCATCCTGGCCGGCGGCACGGCCGCGAGGCTCTTTCCCGCCACCCTGGCCGTATCCAAGCAGATGCTGCCCGTGTACGACAAGCCCATGATCTACTATCCTCTCTCGACCCTCATGCTCGCCGGCATCCGGGATATCCTGATAATCTCCACCATCCGGGATGTCGGGGGCTTTACGGAACTCCTCGGGGACGGCTCGGACCTCGGCCTTCGGATCGAGTACGCGGTGCAGGAGAAGCCCCGGGGGCTCGCCGACGCCTTCATCGTGGGCGAGCGCTTCATCGGCAAGGAGAGCGTGGCCCTGGTCCTCGGCGACAACGTCTTCTTCGGCCAGGGTTTCACCGCCCTTCTCGAAACGGCCGCCTCCCGAGGACGAGGGGCGACGATATTCGGCTATTACGTGAAAGATCCGGGCGCCTACGGCGTGGTGGAGATCGATGCCCAGGGCAGGGCCCTCTCCATCGAGGAGAAGCCGAAGCTCCCGAGATCGAACTACGCCATCCCCGGGCTCTACTTCTACGACAACGCCGTCGTCGGGATCGCGAAGAAGGTGGAGCCCTCCGCCCGCGGGGAGATCGAGATCGCCTCGGTGAACAGGGACTACCTCTCGCGCGGCGAACTAAGCGTGGAGCTGCTGGGGAGGGGCTTCGCCTGGCTCGACACAGGCAACCCGGCGGATCTCCTGGCGGCGAGCTCCTTCATCGAGGCCATCCAGAAGCGTCAGGGCCTCTATGTCGCCTGCATCGAGGAGATCGCCTTCCATAAAGGCTGGCTCGAGCTCGACGGTCTCATGCGCGCGGCCGACAGGATGAAGAAGACCGAGTACGGCGAGTACTTGAACTATCTGGCCGGCTCCGCGAAACGCTGAGGCCGCCCGATGCCGATAGCCGCCACTCCCCTGTCTATCGGCGGATTGTACCTGATACGTCCGAAAGTCTTCGACGACGAGAGGGGATACTTCTTCGAGTCCTTCAACGAGCGCGATTTCGACGAGGCCGGTATAAACGCACGTTTCGTGCAGGACAACCAGTCCAAGTCCAGGCGCGGCGTCCTGCGCGGTCTGCATTTCCAGAAGAGGCATCCGCAGGGCAAGCTCGTCCGCGTCATCGAGGGCGAAGTCTTCGACGCGGCGGTGGACCTGCGCCCGGGCTCGGCCAGCTTCGGGAAGTGGGAGGGAGTGAGACTCTCCGCCGAGCTTCAGAACCAATTGTACATTCCGCCGGGCTTCGCCCACGGCTCCCTCGTCCTCTCCGAGACCGCCCTGTTCGCCTACAAGTGCACCGATTTTTACGACCCCGCCGACGAAGGCGGCATACGATGGGACGATCCCGCCATCGGCATTGCCTGGCCGGATCCTGGCATCGCGCCCATTCTGTCGGCCAAGGACCTGGCTCTGCCGGGCTTCGACTCGGCGGGCAGGTACTTCGATATGCTATAGTACGAGCCATGTCGCAGACTCCGCTCGCTTCCATCGGCCGACGAAGCCGAGGCGACCCTATCGAGCCTGACGACCTGTGCCGCAACCCGGAGTCGGGATGATCTGGCTCGTCGGGGATAAAGGGATGCTCGGGACCGAGCTTTCCGCGGCACTGGCCGCGTCGGGGCTCGAGTTTTCGGGAACGGACAGGGACGTCGACATACTCGACCCGCGGGCCATCGGCGCCTTCGCGGCGGGAAAGCGGATCGATTGGATAGTGAACTGCGCGGCCTACACGGCGGTGGACAGGGCGGAAGACGAGGTCGATCTCTGTCGCGCCGTAAACGCCGACGGGCCCGAGAACCTCGCGAGGGCCGCGTCGGCGGCGGGCGCCAAGCTTCTCCACCTTTCCACCGACTACGTCTTCGACGGCTCGGGCAGCGAGCCCTATCGCGAGGACGATTCCGTATCGCCCCTCGGATCCTACGGGCGGAGCAAGGCCGAGGGCGAGGATCGTGTCCGGTCCTCCTGTCCCGAGCACCTGATTGTACGGACGGCATGGCTCTACGGCCGGCACGGCCCGAACTTCGTGTACGCGATGCTGAAGCTCATGAGGACCAAGGAGAGGATTGGGGTCGTCGCCGACCAGCGCGGCACGCCGACCAACGCGGCCGACCTGGCGGCCGCCATACTAGCGATGCTCCGCGCACCACGGACGATGTACGGGACCTTCCACTTCGCGAACCTGGGCGAGACGAACCGGCGCGAGTTCGCCGTCGCGATCCTAAGGCTCGGGCGGGAGCATGGCATCCTCGAGCATGACTGCACCGTCGAGGCTCTCGCAACGGCCGAATACCCGACCAAGGCGAAGCGGCCGCCATATTCGGTGCTGAGCAAGGACAAGATCATGGCGGCCTACGGGCTCGAGATCCCCGCCTGGGAGGATTCGCTGTCGGTCTTCATCGGGGACCTGGCTCGATCGGACACGGCCGAAAGGCGTTGGCTATAACGATTTTCCAAAAGACGGAAGGAACGGGAATAGAATGATCAGGGCATTCAAGACGATCCTCGTCACGGGAGGGGCCGGTTTCATCGGCTCGAATTTCATACGCTTCCTCCTCGAGAAGGCCGACTTCGCGGGCAGGATCGTCAATCTCGACGCCCTCACCTACGCGGGCAACCCCGAGAGCCTCGCGGACCTTGCGGAAAAATACGGCGGAACGCGCTACTTTTTCGAGCGCGCGGACATATGCGACCGCGAGGCCGTGGCGCGGGTATTCGAAGGCTACGCGCCCGACGCCCTCGTCCATCTGGCGGCCGAGAGCCACGTGGACCGATCCATCTTGGGCCCCGAAGCCTTCATCAAGACCAACGTGATGGGGACCTTCACCCTCCTCGAGGCCGCGAGGAACGCATGGAAGTTTCGCGAGGACGTCCTCTTCCACCACGTGAGCACCTGCGAGGTCTTCGGCGCTCTCGGCGACTCGGGTTCCTTCACCGAGGAGTCGCCCTACGATCCGCGCTCGCCCTACTCGGCGAGCAAGGCCGGCAGCGACCACCTCGTCAGGGCCTACCACAATACCTATGGGCTTGTCGCGACCCTTTCCAACTGCTCGAACAACTACGGGCCTTATCAGTTCCCCGAGAAGCTCATTCCCTTCATGATCCTCAACATGGTCGAAGGCAGGAGCCTTCCCGTCTACGGCGACGGGAAGAACGTCCGCGACTGGATCCACGTGGAGGACCATGCCGCCGCGGTCTGGGAGATCATGAAGCGGGGCGAGGCGGGGAGGAGTTACAATATCGGCGGCGAGAACGAGTGGGAGAACATCCGCCTTCTCGGCCGCCTCGTCGAGATCGTCGCCGAGGAATCGGGGCAGGAGGTCGGCGGGCTGCGAAAGCTCATCACGTACGTGAAGGACAGGCCGGGCCACGACAGGCGCTACGCGATCGACTGCTCGAGGATCAAGCGGGAGCTCGGATGGGAGCGGGCCTTGAGCTTCGATGAAGGCCTGCGCAAGACGGTGCGCTGGTATCTCGACAACGCCCTCTGGTGCGAGCGCGTGCGGTCCGGGGAGTACAGGACGTGGCTCGACAGGAATTACGCGTCGAGGTGAGAAGGGCGCCGCGGGGCCTAGCGAATGCCGCTCCGCAGCCTGAGGTTCCGGGAGCGTTGGGCCGCGACGATCCTATAAAGCCGGGCGAGACGCTCGGTCGTGGCCTCGATCCTGTATTGCCGCGCCCAGGCGATGGCCTCGGCGGACTTGCTGGCGCGGAGATGGTCGTCGTCGAGGAGGCGCAGGACCGCGTCCGTGAACTCGCCTTTGTCGTCGCCGACCATGAAGCCTCCGTGGTCGCCCCTCATGACGTCGAGGGTGCCCATGGCGCCGATCGCGACCACGGGAAGGCCCGTGCCCATGGCTTCGATCGTGCAGAGCCCGAGAGTCTCGGTCTTGGACGGGAAGACGAAGACCTCGGCCGAGGCGTAGACGAGGGGCAGCTCGGAGCGGTCGACGTAGCCCATGAAGAAGCAGGACTCCGCCAGGCCCGAGCGTCTCGCGGCCGCCTCGAGCTGGGGTCTCGCCGGCCCGTCCCCCGCGAAGAGGAGGACGACGTCGCCTTTGGTGGTGCGCAGCCGCCTGAGCACGGGGATGAGGAACTTGACGTCCTTCTCGACGGTGATGCGTCCGGCGAAGAGGAGGATGCGCTTGCCAGCGAGGCCGGGGAAGCGCGCGTCGAGGCCGGTCCGATAGGCGGCCACCGCGGCCTTTTCCTGAGGGACGAAATCGCAGGTTATGCCCGTGGGGATCACGACGAAGCGCTTGCGGATATGGTAGGCCTTGAGCTTCTGCTCCTGGGTGCGCGAAGGCGTTATGATCACGTCGGCGGTGCGGAAGATCGCGCGCATGAGGAAGCGCACCGTCGCTCGCAGGAGCCGCGCCGGGACGATGGTGATATAGTTGCTGATGTAGTCCTCGTAGTCGGTATGCGAGGTGATGAGGATGGGATAGCCGCGCAGCCTGGCGTAGCTGCGCGCGGCGAGGTAGGCCGTCAGCTCCGTGTTGATGTGGATGACGTCGGGGTTGAAGCGCTCGAGCGCGCGGGCGAAGAGGGGGAAGGCCGAGAGCCTGATGAGTCGGTCTTCCTTGGATATGGAGCTGGCCGCGGACCGAAAGCGCCGCACCGAGGGTTCGCGGGGGACCGCGCCGCGCGAAGGTGGGTAGTCGGGGCAGAGTATCATGACCTCGTGCCCGAGCCTCTCCAGTTCGTCTCGAAAGGTCTGGACGGATACGCTTACGCCGTTCACTCTTGGCCAATAGCAGTCCGATACGAGGGCAATCCTCAAGCTGAGCGCTCCTTCCAAACCAGCTCAGTACTATATCCCGCGACGAGGGGCGAGGCAAGATTGCGATGACCAGCACCGGACGAACTCGCGCCATCTCGTTGCTCTGCATCGCGCTCGTCGCGTCCGCCCTCGCGGCGGAGACGGCCGGCGGACTGCGCGACTCGAGGGCCGTAGGCTTCCAGGTATCGGACTACCGCGACTCGGACGGCAAGCGCTGGATCCGGATGAGCTGCGAATACGAAGGCCGCTACGAGGAGAGCGTCGACGACCTCGTCGCGACGCTCTGGGACTTTCCGCGGTCGCCCCGGGTGTTCTCGCGGATCGAGGCCGTCCGCGTACGGTCGGAGTCGGAGGGAAGGGCCGTCACGGAGCAGAGGAGCGCGGTCCGAGTCCTCGGCTTCGCCTTCATCTCGAACCTGGTCTTCTCCAACCGCGTCGAGCGGACCGGGGATGGGGCGGCGATCGTGAGCTTCGAGTCCATCGAGACCGACGGCTCCTGCCTCTCGACGAAGGGTTCCTGGACTCTCGAGGAGGAGCCGGGCTCCGGGGGCCGGCAGACGCGCGCGCGATATTCGATCGAGAGCTTGGTCGAGCCGCGGTTCCCCGGACAGGAGATCATCATGCGCGCCTTCGGGGCCGCCGACATCGGGCGAGTCATGCGCGAGCTGGGCGCGGCCGCGGCTCGGAGGCGGGGACCCGGCTGACGCGCGCAGTTGACATCAGGGCCGCGAGGCTCCACTATTGTTCTCATGGGCCTGCTACCCCTCGTCGTCATCGTCGTAGTCGTACTCGTCTTCGCGATCGTCCTGATCGTGGCCTTCTCGGCCAGGCGAGGCGAAGTTTCGGTCGGGGGCAAGAAGCACATCAGAGCCAAGGACAAGGCGCAGGTCCTCAAGGAAGCCAACCGGCGGCTCGCCTCTAACCCCAAGGACCTGGAGGCCCTGGCGGCCCTGGGCTCGATGGCCTGGGACGAGCAGGACTGGGAGCGCGCCTGCAAGGCCTACGAGGCCTTGGCGGAGGCCGGGGCGGGCAATCCGGACGTCGACGAGTTCGCGGCCAACGCGCGCTACGGCATAGCCGCGCTCAGGCTGTCGAGGACTGAGGACGCCTACCGCGGCCTCATGGTCGCCCGCACCATCAAGCAGGACGACTTCGACGTCGACTACAATCTGGGCGTCCTCGAGTTCCAGAAGAGGGCCTTCGAGAAAGCGGTGGTCCTGCTCAAGCAGGCGGCGGCGGCCCAGCCCGAGAACGCCCTGGCGCTCCGATACCTCGGCAACGCCTATTTCAAGCTCAAGGCCTACAAGGAGGCGCTCGGCGCCCTGCGCAAGGCCATCGACTTCGAGCCCGACGACAAGGAATCGCTCTTCGCGGCCGCGGAGTGCTACTACGAGCTGGGCAATCTGGAGCAGGCCCTGAAGATTTTCACCCACCTGCGAGCCGATCCGGTCCTGGGCCCCTCGGCCTCGCTGTTCGCGGGCACGGTGCATCTCAACCAGAGGCTCTTCGAGCGCGCGGTGGACGACTTCGAGATTGGGCTCCGGCACCAGAACGCGAGGCTCGAGACCGTCGTGGAGCTCAAGTACCGGCTCGCCGCGGCCTCGCTCAAGATGCAGGACATCGGCAAGGCCGTCTCGCTCCTCAACGAGATCCAAGCCTCCTATCCCAACTTCAAAGACGTCCCAGCCCTCCTCGTCAAGTACCGCGAGCTCAACTCCAACCGCAATCTCCAGACCTTCCTCCTGGGCTCGACGAGCGACTTCGTCACCCTCTGCAGGAAGATCGCCCTCCTGTACTTCCCCAAGGCCAAGGTGAAGATCACCGACATCTCCGTGCAGGGCAACGATTGGGCGGACATCCTCGCGGAGATCGAAACTTCGAAGTGGTCCGACCTCATTCTCTTCCGATTCATCCGCTCGCAGGGCACCGTCGGCGAGCTGGCCGTGCGCGACTTCCACGCGCGCGTCAAGGACCTCAAGGCGGGGAAGGGCTATTGCATCACGGCGGGGGTCTTCAGCGAGGAGGCCAAGCGCTTCGTCGAAGCCCGTCTCATCGACCTCATCGAGAAACAGACACTCATGCAGACCCTCAACTCCATCGACGCGCGCGCCAAGGGAATGCTGGCCGAAGGCTAAAGCGGGAGCGGCGAGGATATGGACAAGGCCCGGGCGGAAGCCCGGGCCTTTTTTTTCGGCCTCGGAGACGGACGGCCCGGGCGGAAACTGCGGACGGCGTAAGGCTCGGCGCTCCAGCAGGCTGTTGAAATACTCGAAGCATTTTCAACAGCCTGCTAGGGCCGCATGATCACGACGCAGCGTTCGTCCTCGAGGAAGGGCACCTTGACCGGGAGGATCTCGGCGCTCGAATAGAGACCCTCGATCAGGGGGAGCTCGGCGCGGGCCCTTTCGGCCTTGCCCTTGTAGGCGAGGACGGCGCCTCCGGGGGCGCACAACGCGAAGACGCGCTTGAAGAGCTTGCGCTCGAATGGGCGGAAGGCGCGGAAGGCGACGAGATCGTAGCCGCCCCGCGCGTGCTCGACCTGGGTCTCGACGACGTCCACGTTCTCCAGGGGGAGGAGATCGCGTATGGACTCGAGGAATCGGATGCGGCGCGTCATGCGATCCATGAGGGCGACGCGGGATCCGGGCAGGACGAGAGCCAGGGGGATGCCGGGGAAGCCTGCCCCGCTGCCCAGGTCGACGATGCGCGGCGTCGGCCGGCCGGCGAGGAGGCCCTGGACGATGGCGATCGGGGCGAGGCTGTCGAGGACGTGCTTGACGACGAGCTCATCGCCCGAGGCTCCCACGAGGCCCAGGCTCGGGTTGAGGCGCTCGATCTCGGCGATGTAGCGGCCCAAGGCGTCCGCGAGGCCGCCTGAGGACTGGAGGCCGAGCGTCTCCAGTCCGCGGCCGAGTATGTCGTCCCGTGACAATCCGTTCCCCTTGTCGGGCTTTCCTGCTATAGAATAGCGGCTATCCTATCCGAAGTTCCAGGTGGTTTCCGTGAGCATTTTCAACGCATGCATCATCACCGCCTCCGACGAGAGCCAGGCCGAGCTGTTCCGGGCCCTCATCGCGCGGCGGATCGAGGCGGGCCTCTATCCTCGCGAGATCGACTTCGCGGTCTGCGCCGATCCACCCGGGGGAAGAGTGGGCTCGGGGGGAGGCAGCCTGTGGGCGCTTCGCGCGGCGATCCGGCGCCTGGGGCTCGACGGCGGGCGCGCGGGTCTGGGAGGCTCCCGAGTACTGGTCGTCCACGCGGGCGGAGAATCGCGGAGACTTCCCGCCTACGTCCCCGAGGGGAAGCTCTTCGCCCCGCTGCCCACGCCGTCCAGCTGTCTCGCGCAACCCGTCATATTCGATCATACGCTCTCGCTCTTCCTTCACTATCCCTGGCGGGACGACGAGCTCTTGATCTGCTCCGGAGACGTCGTCATCGATTTCGACACGGAAATCTTGGATCTGCCCGACGAGCCGCTGTGCGGGTTCGCCGCTCCCGATTCCTTCGAACGCGGCTCCCGGCACGGAGTGTATGCCTTTGATCCCCTGACGGGCGCCGTCGCCGATTATTTCCAGAAGGCCTCGAAGGAGACCCTGGAGCGCGAGGCGAGGATAGACGGCAGGGACGCCTGCGCCCTGGATCTAGGCATCGCCTCGTTCCGGGGGATGGCGCTCGAGTCGCTGATCGAGCTCGCCGAGAGGAAGATCGGGTCGGCGGCCGGTTCGGGCGGCGGAGACTACCGCTTCGACCTCTATCTCGAGCTCATGACGGCCTGCCTCGGCAAGCTCGATCTCGCGTCCTACCTGGGCCGGGTCGGCGGGTCGTCTATGCTGCCGCGCGCCGCGCTGGAGGAGATGTTCGCGCTATTCCATCCCTGCGGCCTCTCGGGGGTACTGGCGCGGAATCCTCTTTTCCTGCATTTCGGGAGCGCCGCGGAGTATCCCGCCGCCTGCGCCGAGCTGCGCGAGAAGGGGCACGCGGCCTTCTACGCCCTGTCAGCCGAGGAGTTCGCGCCCGAGGCGGGGGAATCTCTGGTCCGATTCTGCTGCCTCGATACTCTTATCGAGACGAGGGGCGGCGGCTGCTACGCGGAGAATTGCTCGGGTCTGCGGGTCTCGCTGGCGGGGGGGAACATGCTCGTCGGGATTCGCGACCTCGAGATCCGCGAAACCGTGGAGCGCGGGATCTGCATCGACGAGCGCAGGATCGATCTGGGTAGAGGGCTCGAGGCGTTCAGGCTCGTCTACCACGTCGGCGACAGCTTCAAGCCCGTGAAGTCGGCGGGCGAGGCTCGTTTCTGCGGCGTCGCGATGGATGCCTGGCTCGAGGAGCGTTCGCTGGCGAGAGAGGACATCGGCGCGGGCGACGGGCCCTTCGATCTCTACCGCGCCGAGCTCTTCGCTGCCGGCTCGGACGGCGAGTTCCTGTGCGGGTACTGGCGCCGGCCGGACGATCCCGCGGCGTGGAGGCGGAGGTTCAAGGCCGCGGCGAGGATCTCCATCGCCCGGGCGAACGAGCTCACGGACGCAGTGGGCCGGGATCGGGAACGGTCGAGGATGCGCGAGGCCGAGCTGTCGGCGGTGCTGTCGCGGGGCGGCTTCTTCGCTCTGCCCTCGGAGGACTTCGCGGCCATCGTCGCGGGGGGGCTGGATACGGCGCCCCTCGTACGGCGCTACGCCTCGACAGACGATCCCCTGCTGAAGGCCTATCGGGGGGCGGTCCTCAGGAGGGCGGGCGTCGAGGGGATTCCCTCCGGAGAGCGCATCGAGCTGAATTTCGCGCCGAGGCTGCGCGGCGGTGCCCTGCGGATATCGGTCAAGCAGGACCAGATCGTGTGGGCCCGCTCGCCCGCCCGCTTCGACATCGCCGGGGGTTGGACGGACACTCCTCCCTATACGAATCGCTACGGCGGGGCTGTCGTCAATCTGGCCGTCGACCTGAACGGGCAGAGTCCGATACAGGTCTTCGTCCGCCGGACGCCCGAGCCCTGGGTCCGCGTGCATTCGATCGATCTGGGATCCACCGAGACGATAGGCGACACCGCAGCGCTGCGCGGCTATCGCGATCCGGGCTCGCCATTCGCGCTGCCCAAGGCGGCCCTGGTCCTGCTGGGGCTCGGGGCCGGGCTGCCCGACGGCGCCTCCCTCGCTCCCGAGCTCTCTGCCTCGGGAGGCGGGCTCGAGATCACGCTGCTGTGCGCGATTCCGAAAGGCTCGGGGCTGGGCACTTCCTCGATACTGGCGGGCACGATCCTCGGGGCCCTCGAGCGCTTCTTCGGCATTCCGAGCGCGCCCGATTCCCTCTTCCTCCAGGTGCTCGAGATGGAGCAGATGCTGACCACTGGAGGGGGCTGGCAGGACCAGATAGGCGGGCTGGCGGGAGGCGTCAAGTACGTGGAGTCCCGGCCGGGGCTCAAGCCGAGGCCCGTCATCCACCAACTCGATCCCTGGGCCTTCGAGGACCGCTCGAGCGTCCAGCTGATGACGCTCTTCTACACGGGCGTGACCCGGCTGGCCAAGAATATCCTGGGAGAGGTCGTGGATCGGGTCAACGGCATGGAGAGAGCCTATCTGTTCACGCACGGAAGGCTGGCCGAGCTCGCCCGGGACGCCCGCGACGCCATCTCCCTGAGGGACCTCGCGGGGCTCAGGCGGATCGTCGCGGAGTCCTTCTTCGAGAACAAGCTGATCCATGGAAGCACCAGCAACGCGGAGATCGACGAGATGGTGAGGGTCACGCGTCCCTATCACGAGGGGATGAAGCTCCTGGGGGCGGGGGGCGGCGGGTTCGCGCTGTTCATGTCCTCCGAGCGAGGGAAGGCGGAGGCGCTCAGGGAGACGCTGGCGCGCCGCTTCGAGGACGAGAGGGCGCGGGTCGTGGAGTTCTCGCTGAACAAGATGGGGCTGGAGGTGACGGTCAGCTGAGGCTAGGCCTGCGAAAGCTGTTTGTAGAGCTCGTCGGAAAGGCCGAAGCCCGCGTTCCTGGCCATGGTTTTGGAATACTCGTCGTCGAGCATGTCCGAGTAGATGTCCTCGGCCCAGCCGCCGTTCAGGATGGACGAGGACTTGTCCACGCTGTTGCGCATTTCCTTCAGCATCATTTTGACGAAGATCGCTTCGAATTCCTGGCATTGCTCGTAGAGTTTGGATTTCTTGTCGATGCGGGCCGGGCCTCCTGCGCGAGCGTCCGCGACGCGGGCCCCCGAAGCCTGGACCTGGGGCGCGCCGGAGGGGACGCGAAGGGCTTGATTACGGTAACTAAGCAGAGCCGCGTCGATTTGCACTTCATCCTCCCGACTCTATCTCTTAGCGCTTGAGGCTCGTGGCCGTGCCGAGCATGTTGTCGCTGGTCTGGATGGCCTTGGAATTGAACTCGTAGGCCCGCTGGGCGACGATCATGTTCACCATCTCGCGGACGACGGACACGTTGGACATCTCGAGGAACTTGTGCACGGTCTTGCCCATGCCGTCGAATCCCGGGCGCCCCGCGATGGGGTTGCCGGAGGCGTTGGAGATCTTGAGGAGGTCGTCGCCAACGGAGGTGAGACCGACGGGGTTGGGGAATCGGTAGAGCTCGAGCTGGCCGACCTGGATCGGGTTGTCCTGGCCGGGCACCTTGACGGTGACGCGGCCGTCCTGGGAGATGGCGAGGGTCTCGGGTATGAAGCCCTGGGGGAGGGTGAGCTCGGGCATGAGTTTGTAGCCGTCGGAGGTCACGAACTGGCCGTTGGAGTCTATCTTGAAAGAGCCGTCGCGGGTGTAGGCGTAGGACCCGTCGTAGGTCATGACGCGGAAGAAGCCGTCGCCCTGGATGGCTATGTCGGAGATGTTCTCGGTATTCTGGAGGGCGCCCTGGCCGAAGTCGCGCTGGGTGGCGGCGAGCTTGACGCCGTGGCCCATCTGTATGGGCACGGGCACGACGGTGTCCTCGGTGGCGGGCGTGCCGGCGACCTGGGTGGTCTGGTAGATGAGGTCCTCGAAATCCGCCCGCATCTTCTTGAAGCCCGAGGTGTTGACGTTGGCGAGGTTGTTGGAGATGGTGTCGATGCTCGCCTGCTGGCCGATCATGCCGCTCGCGGCGGTCCAAAGGCTACGGACCATGTGCTATATCCTCCTGCGCCCGGCGGGGCTCACCCGACGCGCGCGGTCTCGTTGATGAGCTTCCCGAGCATCGCGTCCTCGGACTGGATGGTCTTCTGGTTGGCCTCGTAGGCCCGGTTGACTTCTATCATGCGCACCATCTCGAGGACGGGGTTCACGTTGCTCGCCTCGACGAAGCCTTGGGTGATCTTCGGCCGCGATCCCGGCGCGAGGACGGCCGCGTCGCCCGATTCCTCGGTGGAGCGCCAGAGGCTGTCCCCTTGCTTGGCGATGAAGCGGTCCTTCGGGAACCCGACGATCTTCAGCCTGTCGAGCTTCTCGAGGCCGTCCCAGGTGTTCTCTTCCACGGAGACGAGGCGGAAGGGATCGTCCTGGAAGTTCTTGTTGACGTAGACGTTGCCGTCCTTGTCGACCTTGAAGTTGTTGGCCTTGACCTGTAGGGGGCCGCTCTCGCCCAGGACGGGGTAGCCTTCCTTCGTCTCGAGGAGGCCTTCCTTGCCGAGCACGAAGGCGCCGGACCGGGTGTAGCGCTCGCCGTAGGGGGTCTGGACGGCGAAGAAGCCCTTGCCGTCCATCGCCAGGTCGAAGTCGTTCTCGGTCTGCTTGAGGGCGCCCTGCTCGAACTCGGTGTAGAGCTCGTTGTTCTCGACTCCGGTGCCTATCTTGCCGATGACGGGCGCGACGTCGCCGGAGCCGAAGGGGTTCAGGGCGACCCCGTCGTCGCCGGTCCGCCGGAGGAGGAGCTCGGCGAAGGCCTTGTGCACCGCGACGTCCCGCTTAAAGCCGTCGGTGTCGACGTTGGCGAGGTTGTTCGATATCGCGTCGAGCCGCACTTGCTGCGCGCTCATTCCGCTGGCGCCGGTAAACAGGCCTCGGATCACCTTGACTCCTAATAAGGCTTTCTCGAAAGTCGGACGACTTTCGAGAAAGCTGCCATAGCCTTCCTTTGGATTGTCGGACGCTAGGGGGGGAGGGTTGAGCTCATATCGTAGCGCGCGATAGCGCGCACCGGGATCGATACCCTGCGATTCCTTATATCGTGACGAGCTTGCCGGCGTCGATCTCCTTGACGAAGATGCGGTCGAAGCGGCCGGAGGACTCGCCGCCCGCGCCGGCGCGGCTCGACTCGACGAGGAAGTACATGACGTCCGCCATGTCGGCGAAGGACTCGCTGTTGGTCCAGCGGTAGTAGATGCGGTCGCGCCACTTCACGAGCATGGACAGGCGCCAGGGGTCCTTCTCGAGGGAGGCGTCGCAGCGCTCCCGCAGCATCGCCCGGAGGCCGCCGTACCAGGATCGCTGAAGGCAGAAGAGATTGAGCTTGCCCTCCCGGTCCTTGTAGTAGATCTCGGCGATGCCGCCGATCGCGGGCACGGAGCGGGCGATATCGTACTTGTCGGCTCTGGCGAAGGGGGACCAGCGCAGCGTGTAGTAGGCGGTCCTCCCCGCTTCCTCGCGGGTTATGACGTAGTCCACTGGGCGAGGATAGCACGGAGAGTCCCCGCCGCTCAATTGACAGTCCCGGTCCCTTCCGGGATACTGAAGACCCATGAAGAAGCTAATCTTCGTGACGGGGGGCGTGTGCTCCTCCCTGGGCAAGGGAGTTGCGGCCTCCTCGATCGGCGCTCTCATGGAGGCGCGCGGGCTATCCGTGCGCATGGTGAAGATCGACCCCTACCTAAACGTAGACGCCGGCACGATGAGTCCCTACCAGCACGGCGAGGTCTACGTGACCGACGACGGAGCGGAGACGGACCTCGATCTCGGCAACTACGGGCGCTACACCCACTCGCCGCTCTCCAAGGTCAACTCGATAACGACGGGCCAGGTCTACCAGGCCGTCATCAACAAGGAGCGCGAGGGCCGCTACCTCGGGCGGACGGTCCAGGTGATCCCGCACATCACCGACGAGATCAAGAACAGGGTGCTGGCCCCCGGCAAGGATCCGGAGGTCGACATAACCATAGTCGAGGTGGGCGGCACCGTCGGCGACATGGAGTCCATCCCCTTCCTCGAGGCGGCCCGCCAGATAATACACGAGGTCGGGAGGCAGAACGCGCTCTCGGTGCACGTGACCCTGGTGCCGGCGGTCTCGGGAGGCGAGCTCAAGACCAAGCCCACGCAGCACGCCGTCAAGGAGCTGCAGGAGGTCGGCATCCAGCCCGACGCGCTGGTGATCCGCGCGGCCGAGCCGATCGACGAGGGGATGCGCCGCAAGATCGCCGGCTTCACGAACGTGGAGTTCGAGGGCGTCATCTCGGGCCACGACGCGCGGACCACCATATACGAGCTGCCCCTCCTCTACCACTCCCAGGGCTTCGACACCTTCCTCCTCAAGAAGATGGGCATCGAGAGCCGGCACGCCGACCTCCGCGAGTGGACCGAGGTGGTGCGCAAGTACCGGGAGCCCAAGCGCCGCGTGCGCGTGGGCGTGGTCGGCAAGTACATGGACCTCAACGACTCCTACAAATCCGTCTGGGAGGCGCTCTCCCACGGCGGCATAGCCAACGACGCGGCCGTCGACGCGATCAAGATCGACTCGGGCAAGCTGGAGGCCGAGGGCGCCGACATGGCCCAGGTATTCGACGGCATCGACGGCATACTGGTGCCCGGAGGCTACGGCCAGCGCGGGTCGGCGGGCATGGTCTGCGCCGCCAGGTGGGCTCGGGAGAACAGGGTCCCCTACTTCGGGATCTGCCTGGGAATGCAGATGATGGTCATCGAGTGGGCCCGCGACGTCCTCGAGTGGGATGACGCCGATTCCACGGAGTTCAACCAGGACAGCCAGCACGGAGTGATCAGCCTCCTCGAGGACCAGGTGGACATCAAGAGCTACGGGGGCACGCAGCGCCTGGGCAGAAGCGAGAGTTCGCTCAAGGCCGGGACCCTCATCCGGAAAATTTACGGCACGGACTCGATCTGGGAGCGCCACAGACACAGGTACGAGGTCTCCAACGCCTTCAAGGCCGACCTCGAGAGGACCGGGCTCCTCATCACCGCCCTGACGCCGGACGGCAGCCTCGTCGAGGCCGTCGAATGGGCCGACCACCCATGGGGCCTGGGCGTGCAATGCCATCCGGAATTCAAATCGAGGCCCGTCCAGCCGGCGCCGCTCTTCAAGAGCTTCATCGGAGCTTGCATAGCGAATGCCAAATCCTGAGTCCGGGAGGATCGCCGCGGCGATCGCCGCCGCGGCGGCGGCCGTCCTCTTCGCGGCGTGCAGCCTGGCGGGCTACGCGCCGCGGGGGACCGAGGGCGAGCCGGAGCTCCCGACCCTGGTCTTCACCGACTACTCGCACACGGTCGTGGTGAAGGGCAAGAGGAACTTCGAGCTGAAGGCGGCGCGGGCGGAGGTCTACGAGACGAGCAAGAGGACCGTGCTCACGGACGTGATATTCTCGGAGTACGATCCCGACACGGGAGAGCTCCTTTCGCTCGGCAGGGCCGACGGCGCGGTCTACCACACGGACAGCAAGGACGCGGAATTCTCCGGGAACGTGCGGCTCGAGTCGAAGAAGCAGGACGCCGTCCTCCAGGGCGAGTACCTGCGCTGGATCGACAAGGGGAAGAGGCTCGAGGGTCGGCTGGACAGGATAGTGACCATCAGCCGCGCCGACGGCTCTCGGGTGAGCGGGGCGGGCTTCGAGGCCGACGCGCTGCATCGATCCTTCTCCTTCCGCGACGGCGTCGAGGGAAGGATCGAGCCTAAGGCGGACGGGCAGTGAGGCCGTGGACGGGCCCGGCGCGGATAGTCCTGGCCTGCTTCCTCTGCGCCCCGGCCCTCGCGTGGGCAGCGGATCCGATATCCTTCAGCGCCGACAGCGTCCAGGCCAGTCTCGCCAAGGACAAGGAAGATACAGTCCTGACGGGCAAGGCAAGGGTCAAGACCGGATCGATCTCCATCGCGGCCGACCGCATCGAGCTCTTCGGGAAGGACTTCACCTACCTCCAGTGCTCGGGCTCGGTCAAGGTCGAGGATAGCGACAAGAAGATCGCTCTGGAGGCGCCCGACCTCTACTACGACCGGACAAAGAAGCTTCTGCGCGCCCAGGGGCCCTCGATTCTCCAGGACGAGAAGAACAAGCTCGTCCTCAAGGCCGAGTGGATCGAGAGCGACAGCGAGAACGAGGTCACCCTGGCCGAGATCGCCGTTCGCATCGTCAAGGACAAGCTCGCCTGCCGCTCGGAGTACGCGCTCTACCGGCGCAAGGACAATATCCTCGAGCTGACGGGCGCGCCCTCGGCCTCGAAAGACGGGGACGATTACTCGGCGTCGCGGATCGTCGTGAATACCGATACGGACGATATACAGCTGGAGGGCGAGGTCAAGGGCAGCGTGATCGAAAAGGCCAAAGCTTCGCCGGCGCCGCCGGCCCCGGCGTCCCAAGCCCCGGCCACGGCCCCTCCGGCCTCCCCCGACAAGAACGAGCCGGCTCCCGAGGCCGGGGGGCCCAAGTGAACATTGGCGCGGGCGACGGCTCGTCCCATGTCCTGGAGGCGAAGGGCCTGCGCAAGCTCTACCGCAAGAAGATCGCAGTCGGCGAGGTGTCCTTCTCGATGACGACCGGCGAGATCGTGGGACTCCTCGGACCGAACGGCGCCGGGAAGACCACCGTCTTCTATATGGTAGTCGGCTTCATAAGGCCGACGGCGGGCAGAGTCGCCCTGGACCACCAGGAGATAAGCGGCCTTCCCATGTACCTGAGGGCGAGGCTCGGCATAGCCTATCTGCCCCAGGAGCCCTCGATCTTCAGACGCCTCTCGGTCGAGGACAATGTCCGAGCCGTGCTCGAGACAAGGGCGGACATATCGGGGGCGCGCAAGCGCGAGCGCCTCGATGAGCTCCTCGAGGAGTTCGGCATAGCCAGGCTGCGCAGGCAGAAAGCCTACACTCTATCCGGGGGCGAGCGCCGACGCACCGAGATCGCCCGCGCGCTCGCCCTCGACCCGAAATTCCTGCTTTTGGACGAACCCTTCGCCGGAATCGACCCGATCGCCGTGCACGAGATCAAGAGCATCGTGCGCAGGCTCTCGGAGGCCGGCATCGGGGTCCTCATCACCGACCACAATGTCCGGGACACCCTGGATATAACCCATCGGGCGCACATCATAAACTTGGGGAACATCGTCGTTTCGGGCTCGAGGGACGAGGTTTTGGCTTCGGAAATGGCCCGAAAGATCTATCTAGGCGAGGAATTCAGGATGTAGGCCGAATCTGGATCGGATATATTGACGCGCCCGCGGCAGGATTGGTATAGTCCAGCCAAGAAGCCCTCCGGGAGTCTTCCCGACCCACTCCACCAGCCTAGGTGTCGTCGACTATACCGAGTTGACGACGCGCCGGGCTCATGGTACATTTATCCTGCCCCGTTCGGGATCCACATCATCACCAGTTTCTCTACGGAAGACAGATGCAGTATTTCGACACTCACGCCCACATCGGGCTCATCTACGATGACCCGATCGAACAGCTTTTAGTTTGCCAGGAGGCGAAGCAGGCCGGAGTCACCAGGATCGTCAGCATCTGCAACAGTCTGATGGATTTCAAGCAGGTGTACGACAACCTGAAGACCATGGAGCACGTCTTCCATGCCGCTGGCGTCTCGCCCTCTGAAGTCCAGAATCCCGGCAAGGACTGGCACAGGACCATCGAGGAGGCGGCCAAGCTTCCCCGAGTGATCGCCCTCGGCGAGATCGGTCTCGATTACTACCATAAATTCGGCGACCGGAAGAGCCAGATCGAGCTGTTCATCGACCAGCTCGACCTCGCCGCGCGCCTGGATCTCCCCGTGATCATCCATAACCGCGAGGCCGGCAAGGACGTCCTGGATATCCTCAAGGATCGCCTCCCGCCCTCCGGCGGCGTGCTCCACTGCTATTCCGAAGACGCCGATTACGCGCGGCGAGTCCTCGACCTCCAGCTCAATCTCTATTTCTCGTTCGCCGGGAACCTGACCTACCGCAACGCCCGCAACCTCCACGAGACGGTGAGCGTGCTGCCTCTCGATCGCATCCTCATCGAGAGCGAGGCGCCTTTCATGGTGCCCGCCGATTTCCGCGGTAAGCGCAACAAACCGGAATACCTGCCCTCGACCTGCGCCTTCCTGGCCGAGATCGTCGAGACGGATCCCGGGGAGGTTTCGCGGACGGTCTTCGAGAACGCCTGCAGGTTCTTCAAGCTGCCGGTCCCCGTCTGGAGCTGACGGCCTCAGGGGCGGTCGAGCGGGGATCGGCGCGAATCTCATGGGCATGGCCGCGGGCCTTTACCGCCCGGTCGTCGTCGGCGGCGTCGAGATCCCCGGGAACGTCTTCCTCGCTCCCGTGGCGGGCTACTCCGACGCGGCCTTCCGGTCGGTCTGCTTCTCCCTCGGCGCGGATCTCTGCTATACGGAGATGGTCAGCGCCGAGGCCCTGACTCGAGGCCATCCCAAGACCGGCCTCCTCATGGACAGGGCTCCGGACGAAACGCGTTACGCGATCCAGCTCTTCGGCTCGAGGCCCGACGCGCTCGCGGCGGCCGCGCTCGTCGCGGCCGAGCGCGGGCCCGCCCTCATCGACCTCAACTGCGGCTGTCCCGTTCCCAAGATCGTGCGGTCGGGCGCGGGTTCCGCTCTCATGAAGTCTCCTCGTCTCATCCGGGATATCCTCGCGGCGATGCGAGCCGCCCTCGGGTCGGGCGGCCCCCCTCTGACGGCAAAGATCCGCTCGGGCTGGGACGAGGGCTGCGTGAACTACCGCGAGGCCGCCGAGGCGGCCGTCGACGGAGGCGCCTCGGCCGTGACCCTCCACGCCAGGACGCGCGCCCAGGGCTATGCGGGAAAGGCCGACTGGACCCAGATCGCCGATCTGGTCTCGCGGCTCTCCGTGCCGGTCTTCGGCTCGGGGGACGTGCGGACGCCCGGCGACGCCGCGCGCATGGCGGCCGATACGGGCTGCGCGGGAGTAATGATCGCGCGAGGGGCGATGGGCGATCCCTTCGTCTTCCGCGAGGCGAAGGCTGAGATGGAAGGGCGCCCCGCCCCGACCGCGTCGACCGGGGAGCGCGTCGAGGCGGCCCGGAGGCACCTCGACGCGGCCGCGCGCTTCCTGGGGGAGAGGACGGCCTGCGTGGAATTCCGGAAGCAGTTCTGCGCCTACACCCGCGGGGCGCCCGGAGGGGCCGAGCTCCGCGCGGCAGGCGTGAAGGCCATCGCGGTCGAGGATTTCGAGACCCTCTTCGATCGCTGGTTCGCGGCAGCCTCACCAATCCGGGGATAGGGGGCGGCGATGCCGGATTCGCGGATGCGCCGCCATGCCGAAGCCCTGAAGGCCCGCCACGGAGACCGCGTATGGAGGATAGGCCTGGACGGCGGCTTCTCTTGCCCCAACAGGCCGCTCGGGCGGGGAAGCGGGGGCTGCGCGTATTGCGCGCCGGACGCCGGGAGGGCGCCGTACCTGCCCGAGGGCCGGTCCTCGATCGAGGAGCAGGTCGGCGTCGGCATCGCCTTCCTCGAGCGGCGCTACGGCGCTCGGCTCTTCTTTCCGTATTTCCAGGCCTACAGCTCGACCTTCGCCGCGCCGGCAGAGCTGCGCCGGCGCTACGACGAGGCCTTGCGCGTCACCGGCGAGCGCGCCCCCGGAGGGCTGCGGGGCCTCGTGGTATCGACGAGGCCCGACTGCCTCGACGGCGAGAAGGCGGCCCTCCTCGCCTCCTACGCGGCGAGAGGGCTCGAGGTCTGGGTCGAGCTCGGGCTGCAGAGCTCGCACGACGGGACCCTCTCGAGGATCCGCCGCGGCCACGACTATGCCTGCTTCGTCCGCGCGCTGGAGACCCTGCGCGCCGCGGGCTCGCGTGCGGCGCCGCTGCGCGCCGCGGTCCATCTCATCCTGGGGCTTCCCGGAGAGACCGAGGAGGACATGCTGGAGACGGTTTCGCGCATCGCCTCCCTCGGGATCGACGGAGTGAAATTCCACGACCTCCTCCTCCCCGAGGGGAGCGCGCTCGCTTCCGAATACCTGGCGGGGGAACTGACCCTGATGCACCCGTCCAAGCTGCCGAGCCTCCTCGCGGATTGCCTCGAGCTCCTCGATCCGGCCTGCGAGGTGGTGAGGCTCAGGTCGGATGCGCCTTCACGCGGTATCCTTGCTCCGCGGCTGAGGCCCGACAAGGCCCAGCTGTACCGGGCCGTCGAGGATGAGCTCGAATCCCGCGGCTCGAGGCAGGGCCTTCGGCGCGGCTCAGGCTCCGCTTCCTCCGAGACGTAGAGATTTCCCCCGGAATGGGCTATACTGACCCCACATGCAGATCAAGAACCCAGAGATCCTCGCGGCTATCGAGGGTATCGGCGAGCACTTCCGGACGAACATCTCCAACAGATTCACCCGCCGCGGGATTTCCTCCCTGGTATTGGACCCGGGCACCTGGAACCTCATCGAGGAACTCACCGAGAAGCTCGAGAATTACCGCTACCAAGGCTACCACTTCGACGAGATATACGCGCAGATCATCGCGATGTCGCGCTTCGTCTACCAGGCTCGGCGGGATCTCCTGCCGAACCTCCGATTCCTCGCCTCGGGCGGGTCCGATCGCGTCGGAGCCTCGGACAAGGTCTTCCGCGACATGGCCATCACAAACTTCGGCCCGAACCTCAAGATACTCGCCGACAAGATCAACGAGCTCTACGTCAAGGTTGTGGCGATCGACAAGGACAACGCCGGTCCGAAGAACCCCGTCTTCACCCAGATCCCCGAGCTGAAAGAGCTCGGGCGCTACCTCGTGGAGTGATCGCCCGAGCCCCGCTTATTGACAACGCCCCGACAATCGCGTATGTTTTGCTACCGCGTTCCATGGAGCGGTGTCCGAGTGGTCTAAGGAGGCGGTCTTGAAAACCGCTGTGCCGCAAGGCACCGAGGGTTCGAATCCCTCCTGCTCCGCGACGGCGAATGTTTCAAGGGAGAGGTGCGAGAGCGGCCGAATCGGGCTCCCTGCTAAGGAGTTGTACCCCTAAAGGGTACCGGGGGTTCGAATCCCCCCCTCTCCGTCACGAGGCTATAGCTCAGCTGGATAGAGCATCAGATTGCGGATCTGAAGGTCGGTGGTTCGAATCCACTTAGCCTCATCGTCCATTGGAGAGATGCGAGAGCGGTTGAATCGGGCGGTCTCGAAAACCGTTGAACCCGTAAGGGTTCCGGGGGTTCGAATCCCCCTCTCTCCGCGAGAGTAGTTCAGCGCCTGCACGGCGGGGGATTCGAAACGGAGCCAGCGCCGACCGGAGGGAGGAAGAGGCGACACGACGTCGCCGACAGCGGGCGTAGGCGGGTTCGAGGAGCTTTCGGGACGAAAGCGACGAGGACCGAATCCCCCTCTCTCCGCCTAATGCCAGGTAAAAATGTCGCGAACTTTGGAGAGATGACCGAGCGGCCGAAGGTACACGATTGGAAGTCGTGCGTACTCGTAAGGGTACCGAGGGTTCAAATCCCTCTCTCTCCGCATTGGCCCTTGCTTCGAGCGCCCGAAGCCAGGCACTGCGCTCGTGGCCGCCGCCCAACCCCGCCAGGTCCGGAAGGAAGCAACGGTAAGCGGTAGGCGCGGTTCGCAGAGCGCCTGGCTTCGAGCGCTCGAAGTCTTTACCGACCCCCCGCCTTGTGCTATTTTGCTCCCATGCCTTACGAGATCACGGCGACCCGCAGACGTCCGCAGAGCTTCGACGAGCTCGCCGGTCAGGAATTCGTGTCGGCGACGCTGGAAGCCAGCCTGGCCAGCGGGCGGATCGCCCACGCCTACCTGTTCTCGGGGCCGCGCGGCTGCGGGAAGACGAGTACGGCGCGCATCCTCGCGAAGGCCCTGAACTGCGAGAAGGGACCGGGACCTACGGCGAAGCCCTGCGGGCTCTGCCGGTCCTGCGTCGAGATCGCGCGCGGCGCCAGTCTCGACGTCATCGAGATAGACGGCGCGTCCAATACCTCGGTGGACAACGTCCGCCAGATCAAGGACGAGGTCCTCTTCCCGCCCAACGGCGGGCGCTACAAGATATACATAATCGACGAGGTCCACATGCTCTCCAACAGCGCCTTCAACGCGCTGCTCAAGACCATCGAGGAGCCTCCCCCCTACATCGTCTTCATCTTCGCGACGACCGAGCCGCACAAGGTGCCTGCGACCATAAAGAGCCGCTGCCAGCAGTTCGCCTTTCGCCTCCTCCTCCTCGACGCGGTGAAGGCGCTTCTCGCCGCGGCCGCGGCGGAAACGGGCGTCGAGGCGGAGGACGAGGCCCTGCACTGGATCGCGAAGGAGTCGGGAGGCTCGCCGCGCGACGCCTATACGCTCTTCGACCAGGTCGTCTCGTTCTCCGAGGGGAAGATCACCGCCGCCCTCCTCCTCGAGAAGCTGGGACTCACCGGTCTCGACGCGTTGGGCAGGCTCTTCGGCGCGAGCGCGGCCGGGAAGGCGGGGGCCGCCCTCGAAGCGCTGGACGAGATACTCGCCCGGGGAGTCTCGCCGGAGCGCTTCGCGTCGGAGGCGGCGGATTACTGCCGCTCGCTCCTCCTCATGAAGAACGGGATAAGCAAGGCCTCGCTCCTCGGCGCCCCGGCCTCCTCCTACAACGCGGCCGCCCTCGAGGCCTTCACCGCCGAGCGCCTCGAGCGCGCCCTGGCGGGGCTCCTCGACCTGTACCGCAATCTGCGCTACACGGTCGATCCCCGCTTCGAGCTCGAGCTGGCGGTGGCCAAGCTCTGCCGCCTCGCCGACTATGTCTCGCAGTCCGACCTGGCCAAGGCGGTCGCCGCGCTGAGGCGCCGCATCTCCGGGGAGGCGGGCGCCCCCGAGGGCGCGGACGAGGAGCCTCGAGCCGAAAAAAAAAAGCCTGAGCTGCCTCGGCCGCTGATCGCGGCCTTCGACAGCCTCTCCGCGACGGCGGAGGCGGAGCGCTCGGCCCCTCCCCGGCCGCGCGTCATGAGCGACGCCTCCGAGGAGGACGAGGGGCCCGAAGGCGAGGCGGCCGCAGAGGCGGCCGCCGATAGCGCGGATGATTCGCTCCGCGAAGCCGTGATCAGCGCCCTGGGCCGGTCGAGTCCGCTGCTCAAGTCGGGTCTGGGTTCGTCTCTGGCGTGGCGCGTCGAGGAGACCAGGATCGTGATTCCCTTCCGCTCCGGGATGGAGGAGAGCGTGGTGAGGGGCAGCATCTTCGACATAGCCGCGAAGGCTTCGGAGCTGTCCGGCCGGCGACTCAAGGTGGAGCTCAAGGTGGAGCCGAGGCCGGGGTCCCGCGGCGACGAGGCGCCGCCGGGCGCGGCGGATGCCCCGCCCGATCCGGTGGCGATCGTGGAGAGGGTGTTCAGGGGCAAGAGGCTGGCAGACAGACCGCGAGGAGATCCCGATGAACTTCGCTGAGATCATGGAAATGCTGAGGAATCCCCAGGCCATGCAGGCCCGCGTGAACGAGCTCCGCGACAAGACGGAGAGGATACGGGCCACCGGGAGCTCGGGCGGCGGCATGGTGCGCGTGAGCCTGAACGGGGCCATGGAGATGCTCTCCTGCGAGATCTCGCCCGAGCTCGTCGCCGGCGGCGACGCCGCCCTCCTTCAGGACCTGGTGCGGGGGGCCTTCAACGACGCGGCCGCCAAAGTCAAGGAAGCGATCCAGGCGGAGCTGTCCTCGGGGATCGGCGGCATGCCCTTCCCGCCGGGAATGCTGGGGGGCCTCCAGTGAAGGCGCTCGAGGAGCTCGTCGGGCTCCTCACGAGACTGCCGGGCATCGGGCGCAAGAGCGCGCTCAGGGTCGCCTACTACCTGCTCAAGTCCGACGCCTCGTTCTCGGCGGCCCTCGCCGCCAGGATCGGGGAGCTCAAGGGCTCGATCACTTTCTGCTCCGTCTGCGGATCCTACACCGAGACCGATCCCTGTCCTGTCTGCGCCTCGCCCTCGCGCGATCGCAGCATCATCTGCGCGGTGGAGCAGCCGCAGGACGTCGTCACCATCGAGGCGTCCCGCGAGTACGGCGGCCTCTACCACGTGCTCGGCGGGCTAATCTCGCCCCTGGACGGCGTGGGTCCGGAGGACCTGAAGATACGGGAGCTGATCGCGCGGGCCGGCGCCGGAGAGGTGAGAGAGGTCGTGGTCGCGACGAATCCCACCGTGGAGGGCGACACCACGGCCCTCTACCTGAAGCGCCTCCTCGAGCCCACCGGCGTGCCGGTGACGAGGCTGGCGACGGGGATTCCCGTGGGCGGCGACCTCGAATACGCGGATCGCCTGACCCTCGCGCGCTCGTTCCGGGGCAGGACGAGGCTATAAAGGATCGGGCGCTCCTATTTCCCGACGACGATGATAGAGAACGAGCCGGGGAGGATCGGCCCCCGGCGGGGGTAGGGTCCCGTTCCGGCCGTCGGCGGTGGCGGGCCGAACTCGGCGGCCATCAGCAGCACCCTGCCGGTCCGCGGATCCAGGGTCAAGGTCTTCGCTCCGGGCATGGTCGGGACATTCTGCTCGACGATGAATTTCCCCGCGCCTTCCTTTTTGATCACCGTCAGCGTGCCGTCGGCCTGCGAGCTGAAGGCCTCCCCGGTGGCGGGATCGAAGGCCGCTCCGTCCGTCCCCCGTCCGATCGGGAGCGAGGCGACAATCCTGCCGCTGCTCGCGTCCATGACGACCATCGTCGGCGGAACTCGGCATGCGACGAACAATATTCCGTCGGGGACGTCGAGCGCCAGACCCGCGCACGAGCCGCCCGCGCCTGCGAGGCTGTAGCGAGTCCGCACTTTCATCGCGGCGGCATCGATGACCGCGACGCAGTCCTCGTTTTCAATGTCGACGTAGACGCTGCCTCGGCCGTCCGACGCCGCCTGCTCCGGCGCGCCCCCCAGATCGATAGTCCCGAGGATCGACCCGTCCGAAGCATCCAGCACGGTCGCGTTGGGAGGCTTGTGGCTGAACGAATAGACGCGATCGTCGTAGGGATCGTAGAGGATGCCGTCGGGGGAACCTCGGACCTCGATGGTCTTGATCGGCTCGAGCGTCTTCGCGTCCCACATCGCGATGGGGTCGCTGGTCGCGAAGCCGCGATTCGATTTCGCGGAAACGGCGACACCGTGAGCGTCGACATCGGGCAACGTGCCCACCAGTTCGAGCGTATCGAGATCGAAGACCTCGATTCGACCCGGGCCGCCTCGTCGAGGGATATAGAGCTTGCGCCCCTCGGGGTCGGCATAGAGATAGTCGAAGCCTCCCTCTCCCCCTGTCTTGACGATCCTCTGCACCTTATAGGGGCCCTCTTGGGCCGACGCCCCGCCCGCGATGGCTATGCCCAGAGCGCATGCAAGCACTAGATTCTTCGTGACAGACCCCCTGACCGTGTCGGGCTCCGGAACGATATCAGAAATAGACCATCAGCGCGCCCTCGAGCTTGATGCCGTTGACGAGGACGTTCGTGACGAGGGCGTGGTTCGTGTCGGAGAGCTCTCTGGTATAGATGAAATAGCCGGTGCCAATATAGAAGGACACGGGGCTGTTCTCGAGGAAGACAAGATCGAGCCGGAGCTGGGCCGCGGGGCTGGCCCAGACGGAAACCGTGGTAGTGTTGCTGAGGGGGTAACCGTTGTCAGTAACATTAAATGGACCGTATTGCTGGAATGTATTAAGTCCGCCGAGCACCGCCCCTGCGCCGAGGGTCGGCTGAAGCGAGACCGCCTGGCTGACGGGGATTCGATAACCGTATTCCGCGAGGACTACGAAGGTGTTGAGAAGCCTGTATTGATCATCCATGTACGAGCTGCCCGGCCCATTGCCGCTCTGCAGGCTGTCGGAGTAGAAATAATTCCCGAAGAAGAAGACCGTCTCGAAAGAGAGCCACTGCTGGCGCGCGATCTGATAGCTGGCTCCCAGGGCCAGGCCGATCGAGTAGGTGCCGAGGCCGTCCTGGGTCGTGGCGAACCAGCTCATCGAGCTGCCGATGAAGGCGCGGTAGCGGGGGGGCAGGTACTTCTCGGCCGCGCTCTCGAGGAGGGCGGCGTCGAACTCGATCGAATCCGAGAGGATTATCGATCCCGTCCGGATCTCGACGACGCGGACGGAGACGCGGTAGAAGCCGGCCGTCTTGGTGATGGAGCCCACCATGAGATACTGCGCGTTTATGAGCTTCCCGATGGCCACGGCCTTGTCCGAGTCGTACAGGCCGGAGAGCTGGAGCTCCATGGTTTTGAGGATCTGCTGGAGCTGCTTCTTCTCGAGCACGATAAAGTCGCCCGATTTCTGGAAATCCTGGGTGACGATCTCGGAGACGGCGTAGCCTAGATTGGGGTCGCCGACGGCGGCGTCCACATTGTCGAAATCGGCGATCGCGATGGCGCTCCCCTTCGCCGTCTTGGCCGAGAGTTGGGCGACGAGGGACTTGGTGAAGCCGTCCATCTGGGATGCGAAGGCGCTGCGCTGCGCCCAGGCCGCGGCCGGGACGAGGCAGAGGATCAGGGCGGCGGCACGGGCCTTCGCCCGCAGGGACGGGCGACTCGATCGGACGCAGCGATCTTCGATCATTCTTGACACCTCGCGGGCTACAGCCTCTTGAAACAGGCCTCGATGATCGGATCGAGGCTCGGCATGGAGAAGCCCAGCGCCTCGACCGCCTCGCGCTCGACGGAGCGCTCCCAATCCATGAAGGGGTCGTCGTAGTGGGCGGCGATGAAGCCGTAGATGTGGTCCTCCGCGTCGTTGGCCGTGGTATCGAAGATCCCGTGGCTTCTGGTCCGGCTCGCCAGGAGAGCGCGATGGATGTGGTCGCGCACTTTCTCGAGGAAGAGCTCCTTGTAGACGTCGTAGGTCTTGCCGGAGAGCTTCCGGATCGAGTCGGAGATCGAACCGCGCTTGGCCCTGATCTCGCGCAGAGGCTCGGGGCCCGAGGGCGCGCGACCGAGGAGCTTCCCGGCCCTGGCCTTCGGCGCGGGAGTCAGCAGGGGACCGCTTTCGCGCCCTGCGCGGCCGCGATCGTCGCGGGAGGCGGCTCGAGCGATGCCGCCGGCCGGGGCCTTCGCGCTCGGCCGCGGCATCCGCCCCGGTTCGGCCGGAGCGCGGCTCGGCGCCGCGGGAACGGTGCTTATCGGCTTCGCCGCGGCGGGCGCGGGCAGGGTCGGAGGAGAGGGGAGGCGCGACTGCGGCGGCGGTACCGAGGGTACGGAGGGAGCGGGGACGCGGCGCTCCGGGGGGGCGGCGACTCGCGAGGCGGCTCGCAGGCCCAACCCCTCCACACGCGGCTGGGGAGCGCGGGCGTCCCGGATCGGCAGCGCCCGGGGCGCCGACGCGGACTCGGCCGCCGCCTGCGCCCGCTTCGCGCGCACTCTGGACTCGGGCGCGGGCGCCGGTCCGGCCCGGGTAGTCGCGGAGGGGCCGGGGGCCGCCAGACGCTCGGCCACCGTCCGCGCGTCCATGCGGGCTCGCAGGCGACGCCACATGACCTGCATGTAGAGGTCGCCGCTCACCGAATAATTGTAGCTCGTCGTCAGTATCGAGGCGACGGCGCTCAGGATCTCGTCGTCGGTGGAGCCTCGTCCCCGCCCGAGCTTGATGGCGCGGAACACCTCGAAGTGCCTCCCGCCGAACTTCCTCGAGTAGAGGAAGACAATCCTCTCGAAGGCCGGATCGGAGGCCAGGGACCAGTACTTGGCGCAGAGCGCGAGGACCTTGTCCTCGCGCCGCGAGATGGCGGGAGATATCTCGACGCGCGCCCGGTCCGCTTCGGAGAATTTTATGCGAACGGGATCGAAGTAGCTGGGCCGCGCCCGCTCGGCGCTCCTGCGCCTCTGCTCGAGGCTCGCGCTCCTCGACACGAAATCGACGCCCTTCTCGGCCGCGCCGCCGACTCGCGCCCGCGCGGCCGATCGGCGGCGCTCCTCGATCGCGGCGCTGCGGGCGATGAAGTCGTACTCGGCGGGGGAGTCCGCGCGGCTCACGGCATCGTACTCGCGGACCAGGTCGAGGGCGCGCCGGGCCAGGGCCGCGCGATGGCCGAGGACCTGGGCGAAGCGGTCGTAGCGCTCGAGCAGGGCCAGGGCCGCCTCGGTCTCGCCCGGCAGACGCGCCAGGACCGATTCCACCGCCTTCAGGGCGCGCAGCGCGTCCGAGAGGTCGGCCCTCTCGAGCGGGGCGGTGATGAGGTCCAGGTTGGAGCGTATCCTGACGCATAGCCGGGACGCGAGGGCGAGGACGAGGATTTCCTGGTAGCTAGCGTAGCGGGGATCGCTCTCCCGGTAGAGCTTGAGGAGCTGTACCCGCGCCGCGTCGTCGGGGTATCGGACTCGCAGAGCTCCGTTGTAGACGGCCAGGGCCTGAGCGAGCCTCCGCTCCCTGCGGAGCTCGAAGTAGCGCTCGATCCCGGGGTCGCCCCCGTACTGCAGATCGGGGAACACGAGCTTGAGGATCTCGCGCTTGGTCTCTGTCGTCGGCTCGTCCATCGCGGGGATTATAGCCGCGCCCCTCGTCATGGGCAATGCGGAAAAAAAACGGCCAACCCGAGAGGGCTGGCCGTCGCGCCGCGCGCCGCGGGGACTACTGGAGGAGCTGCAGCACTTGCTGGTTCTTCTGGTTGGCCTGAGCGAGCATGGCGTTTCCGGCCTGGGCGAGTATGCGGTTCTTGGTGTAGTTGACCATCTCGTTGGCCATGTCGGTGTCCCTGATCCGGCTTTCCGCGGCCTGGAGGTTCTCCGCCCCCACATCGATGCCCTTGATGGCGTGCTCGAGACGGTTCTGGTAGGCGCCGAGGTCGGCGCGCTGCTTGTTGACTATCTTGAGCGCCTGATCGAGACTGCCGATGGCGCGGTTGGAACCGTCCGGGGACTCCATCGAGATGATCGCATTGTCTCCGATGTTCCGCACGCCGAGGGCCTTTGAGGTCATCGTGCCGATGTAGATCTGCACCCGCTGGTCCATGTTGGATCCTATGTGGAACCACATGGAGCCGGTAACGCTGTTCTGCCCGTTGTCCCGGGCGAAGCGCCCGGTCAATAGGTTGAGCCCGTTGAACTGCGCGTGGCTGGCTATCCTGTCTATCTCGTCGACGAGCTGGCTGACCTCGACCTGGATCTGCATCCTGTCCTCGGAGGTATAGACGCCGTTCGAAGCCTGGACTGCGAGCTCGCGGAGCCGCTGGATGATGTCCTGCGACTCCTGGAGGTAGCCTTCCGTCGTCTGGATGAACGAGATTCCGTCCTGCGCGTTCTTGGAGGCCCGCTCGAGGCCGCGGATCTGGCTGCGCATCTTCTCGGAGACGGCCAGCCCCGAGGCGTCGTCTCCCGCGCGGTTGATCCGCATGCCCGATGAGAGTTTCTCCATCCCCTTTGTTACATCGTCGTTGACGGTCCGGAGGGAACGGTCGGCGAACATAGCGCTGAGATTGTGATTGATGATCATGCCTTACTCCTTTACTGGCTATACGGCGGCCTTCCAGGGGCCGCCTCGGCGTCCATGCCGGCTTGAAGCGCGCCGGTTCCGCTCGCGTCCTCCGCGATTCCATCCGCGGCGTCGACGCCGGGAAGCCTGACGCCGGGCGAATCGCGCTCGCTCATCGGGCTTCCCTACAATCCGAGTATCGGAATCGCGCGGCCCTCCTTGAGGGAAAAAGGGGAGGCATCGTCTTGGCCCTGAGGCCCCGCCCGTGCTAAGTTGTCGCGAGGCTAACAGCGATGACCGTACGACGAATATCGGAGATACTCGAGGCCAAGGTGGCATCAGGCGACGACCAGCTCGACCTGGAGGTCTGCGCGGCCTGCGGCGCGGACCTCATGAGCGACGTGATGGCCTTCGTGAAGGAGAAGGTCGTGCTGCTCACGGGGCTGGTGAATCCCCAGGTGATCCGCACCGCCGACCTCCTGGATATCAGGGTCGTCGTGCTCGTGCGGGGAAAGAGCCCGACGGAGGATATCGTGGCCATGGCCCGCGAGAACGGCATGGTCCTCCTCTCCACCAGGTATTCCATGTTCCTCGCCTGCGGGAGGCTCTACGAGGCGGGCCTCCGCGGCGGGGGGGTCAGGGATATCGGCTGATGGCCTCGGCCTGACCGGCGCGAGCCCCGTGACCCTCCGATTCGAAGTGGACGACGAGGACTTCTCCCTTGCGGGGAGGGCCTCCTCGGAGCTCAAGCGCGCGCTCGGTCGCCTGGGCATCTGCCCGGAGACGGTCCGAAGGGCCTCCATCGCCATGTACGAGGCCGAGATCAACATGGTGATCCACGCGGGCGGCGGAGTCGCCGAGGCCGTGATAGGGGAAGGCCGCGTGGTCATGACCTTGAGCGACGAGGGGCCCGGCATTCCCGACATGGCTTTGGCGATGACCGAGGGCTGGTCCACCGCCCCCGACCGCTTCCGGGAGCTGGGTTTCGGCGCGGGCATGGGCCTGCCGAACATGAGGCGCAACTGCGACGAGTTCGACATCAGGAGCGAGGTCGGTAAAGGCACATGCGTACGGATGGTCATCAATCTATGAGCGGCGATTCCTTTCCGGCCCCTCATTCCGTGCTGCTCGACCCCGAGAAGTGCGTCGGTTGCACGACCTGCATAAAGCAATGCCCCACCGAGGCGATCCGCGTCCGCAAAGGCCGTGCGAGCATCCAGCCCGAGCGCTGCATCGATTGCGGCGAGTGCATCCGGACCTGCCCCCACGGCGCCAAGAGGGCCGTCTCGGATCCCCTCTCCATGATCGGGGCCTATCGGGTAAAGGTGGCGGTGCCCGCACCCACGCTCTACACCCAATACGACGAGGGGTGCAGCGTGGACCGCGTGCTCTCGGGCCTGTTGGAGCTGGGCTTCGACGAGGTATTCGAGGTGGCCGAGGCGGCCGAGATCGTGACGCAGGCCACTCGGGAGCTGCTCTCGCTCTCCGGGACGGAGGCGGACCTCCCGCGGCCTCTTATCTCGAGCGCCTGTCCCGCCGTAGTGAGGCTCGTCCAGCTTCGCTTCCCAAGCCTCATCCCCAATCTGGCACCGCTCATCCCGCCGATGGAAGCCGCGGCGCGCATCGTCAAGGAGAGGCTCCATCCCGGAGAAGAGGGAGTGGGCGTCTTCTTCATCACTCCCTGCGCGGGGAAGGTCACCGTGACCCGAGCCCCCCTGGGCTACGCGAGGTCGGCGATCGACGGGGTGATCGGTCTGCGCGACATCTATCTACCCCTGCGGTCGGCGATCGCCTCGGCGCCGGAGCGCAGGCTCGCGCGAGCGGGGCGCAAGGGCCTCGAATGGGCGAGGGTCGACGGCGAATGCGACGCGGTGGGCGAGCGCAGGTCCATCTCGGTGGACGGCATCGGGAACGTCATCGGAGTGCTCGAGGCCTTGGAGAACGGAAAGCTCGAGGATCTCGCCTACATAGAGGCCCTCGCCTGTCCCGCCGGCTGCGTCGGCGGTCCCCTCACGGTCGAGAATCCCTATATCGCCAAGACGCGGCTGCGGAACCGCGAGGAGAGCGCCCCTCTCGCTGGCCCGAGCCCGGGAGAGGGGCGCTACGGGCCCGCGATCGACCTTCGCTGGACCGCCGCGGTGAAGCCGCGCTCGGCCCTCGCCCTCGATCCGGACATGCTGAAGGCCCTCGTCATGCTGGAGGAGATCGAGCTTCGCGCCGAGGGGCTGCCCGGGCTCGATTGCGGCTCCTGCGGCGCTCCGAGCTGCCGCGCCCTCGCCGAGGACATCGCCAGGGGGACGGCGATCGAGTCGGATTGCGTGTTCAAGCTGAGGGACAAGGTGCGCGAGCTCGCCAAGGAGCTCATGGCGCTGGAAGAGATACGGCCTCCGGGCCTGGATCGGGAAGCGAAGGGCTGATGCCCGGGTCGGTCCCGGCCGATACGCCGGCCCGGCTGAAGGTGTAGAGGATCCTGTAGCCGTCCCTTATCCGGATGCCGATGAGCCGGCGGATAGTCCTATCCCTCTCGAGGAGGGTCCGGAAGCGATGCAGTCGCTCGCGCTCCTTTCCGAGTCCCACGCGCCAGGAAGCGCAGAGGGTGTAGGGCGCGTCGAGTACCGGCTGGCGATCGTGCACGGTATAGTAATAGGTCCTGCCGTCCGCGCCTGCCTTGTACATGGTGATGATCATCTCGCTATCATATCGGTCCCGGGCGCCTCGGTGTTAACCGCGAAAAAAGGGGTCGACGCCGGACGGCGGGACCCCCGATTCGACGCTTTTGCCGCGTTGAGGACCGAAGTCCATCGCACTTATCCGCGGCGAGCGAATGCTTTAAGAAAAGCATTAAAGGGCCGTCTCGGCCCGGCATTGAAAGCGCGACCGAACGAGAGGACCGAAGCCTGACTGGTCGCGCCGCGCGGACCCGCCGCCTTTTCGGCGGCCGCGCCTACCGCGAATCGCGGACCCCGCCGACGCTTATCGGTCCGGCGCGCCGCGATCGATTCGGCAACAGATCGCAGCCGGCATCCCCGAGGCTTCTATTCGTGCCTCGAGGCCGGCTCGGAACCCTCGGGCGGGGATTCCATGACGGCCCTCCTCTCCGAAGCCCTCCGGTATCCGATTCCCGCAGGGAAGCGGGTCGGACCCTGTAGAAATTTTGAAATCTCCGGGAAAGCCTTAACCTCTCGTAACAAAAAATAATCCTATGGTTGCGGAATGCAATAGTAATAGAATCATCTTTTGCGGATTTTCCCGTCGCTTCGGCGCCTCGCGGGCACGGATGATGCTCATTTAGCATTCCAATCAATTTGACAAAGCTCAAAAAGGACACTATATTGATCCTCTAACCGTAAATTGTCGTTTCTCTGAAAAGCGTAGAAAAGCCTGCGGTCTCTCGCGTACCTCGAGCCGAGGCAGAAGTCGGGTATAAGGGGTTCGTTCTTGAATAAAAGGGATTTTCCGCGGGTTCATTTCTACGATCAAGATTTCGTCGAGGTGTATGATCGCACCTGGGCTTGGATATCGGATTGCTGGGCCTCGGGCGGGGAAGGGACCCCTATCGAGAAGGCGAAATATTTCCAATACGGCGGCCAGGCGATCGTCGACCTGATGGACCAGGTCTTCGCATCCTTCTTCCTCGTCTATTCGAACAGGATCTACGCCGCGTCCAGCGGTCTGGATACCTTGTACGCCCTACAGGAGCCCAGCGGCGCGATCCGCTCCCGGTACGACGCCGCGACGGGCCGCCCCATTTTCCCCAAGGATAATCCCGAGGGTCTCGGGCTGCCGCTCTTTGCCTGGGCGGAATACAATCTCTACCACAAGACCGCGAACAAGAAGCGCGTCAAGGAAGTGATGCCCGTTCTCCAGCGCCATTGGGCCTGGATGGAGGCGACATTCAAGAGAGAGAACGGCCTCTACGGTGTCCCCGTTTCGGCCACCGGCATGGAGAACTCCCCGAGAGCCGGCGCCCTCTACCTCTCGGACTTCAATTCCGCGATGGCCATGAACGCGCTCTACCTATCCGCCCTCGGCGACATCCTCAACGACAAGGAAGCATCCTTCCTGTTCAAGCGGGCGTACTTCTCGCTGAAGACGCGCATCAATTCCCTCATGTGGAACGCGGAGGACGGCTTCTACTACGACCTCGACAAGGCCGAGAAGCAGGTCCCGACGAAGACGATAGGGGGCTATTGGCCCCTGCTCGCCGAGATCCCCAACGAGGAGCGATCCGAGCGCCTCATCGCTCATCTCAAGGACCCGGGGATCTTCGGCACGGAGCATCCCTTCCCGACGCTGGCCGCGGATCAGGCCGCCTACGACAAGCGGGGGATGGGCTACATGGGCTCCGTCGTGCCTCCCTTCACCTACATGGTCATCAAGGGCCTGGAGAAGTACAACCAATACGAGCTCGCCCGCGATTGCGCGATACGCCACCTCTATTTCGTGCTGGATTCGATGCATCAGGGAGGCGAAGAGCGCGAGGAGGAAGGCGACAAGCGGTCGGAGAGGGCATCGCGAGAGCAGAAGCCGACGGTCTGGGAAGCCTACCAGCCCCAGAACGAGGGCAAGGCGATCTGGCCGGAGCGCCCCGATTGGCCCCGCCCGCAGTTCCTCGCCTTCACCGGCCTATCGACCATCGCGCTCATGATCGAGAATATAGTCGGGCTCTATATATCCCTGCCGCGCAAGACAGTGGATTGGATAATCCCCAACCTCGAGATAATGGGAATAGAGAATCTCTCGCTGAAGCGAAATCTGGTCACCATCCTGTCCAACAAGTCGGGCCGCGGGTGGGAGATCCACATGGAGAGCGAGAAGCTCTACTATTTCACGATCAACGTGCTCGGCAAGAAGAAGAAGACCCTGCCCATCCCCTCGGGCAAGTGCTCGATGCTCATCGATAAGATATAGCCGAGCATTCGGGCTCAGGAGGCGGTCGCGGTCCGGGGCTCGAGCTGGGACAGGACGGTCCCGCCGAGCATCAGGACGCCGCCGACCGCGAGGCGGGCCGTCACGGGCTCCCCGAGGAGAGCGATCCCGCCTATCGCGGCGAAGAGAGACTCCATCGAGAGGATTATCGAGGCGTGGGCGGGATGGGCCGTCTTCTGGGCGAATATCTGGAGCGTGAAGGCGACGCCCGTCGAGAATATCCCTCCGTAGAGTATCGGCACGGCCGCCGCCAGCGTCCCCGCGAAGGGACTGGGCTCGAGACCGAGCGCGCCCGCCAGGCTCAGGAGCGAACAGACGACGTATTGCCCTATAGCGAGCTCGAGGCCGTCCATCCGGCCGCCGAAGCGCCCGACGACCAGGATGTGCAGGGTCCAGAACAGGGCCCCCGCCAGCTCGAGGAGATCGCCGCGCTCCATCCTGAAGCCCGAGCCGATGGTCAGGACATAGAGGCCCGCGAGGGCGAGGAGGGCGCCGGCCCATATGCGCGGCCCCGACCTCCTCCCGAAGGCGAAGCCGACCAGGGGAACCAGGACGACATAGAGACAGGTGATGAAGCCCGCGTTGCCCGCCGTCGTCGTGACAAGGCCGACCTGCTGGAGACTAGTGCCGCAGAACAGGACGACTCCCGTTATAGAGACGTAGGCGAGTCTCGTCGCGCGCCCGGGGCGGGGTCCGCTCGACCGGCGGACGTCTCGAGCGCGGCGCCGCGCCGCCAGGATCAGGGGCAGTACGCTCAGCGCGCCCACCGCGAAGCGCACGGCGTTGAAGGCGAAGGGTCCGACGCTTTCCATCCCGCTTCGCTGGGCCGAGAACGCGGTGCCCCAGATGACGGCCGTAAGGAGAAGGAGACCGTCCGCCTCGAGTGTCGCCTTCGCGATTTTCATGGGCCCGAGCCTATCCGGCCCGAGGCGTCCAGAGCAAGCCCCGCGGCTTGCGCCGCGGGCGGGACGCGGCTAAGCTTTCGTATCATGGCGATCGATGCGCTGCGCGGCCTATCCTCAATCGTGCCCTTTCGATATCTCAAGGCCGGGGAGATCGACTCGTTGGAGGCCGATTCCGCCCTGAAGCACTACGCCCGAGGCGACTACTTCGTCCGCCAGGGGGAGGCCGGCTCGGACGAAGTCTTCGTCCTTCTCGACGGATCGGCGGAGTCCGTGGACGAGGGCAGGAGCCCTCCGTTCAGGCTCAACGTCATCGACTCCGGCTCCTACTTCGGAGAGCGATCCTGTCTATTCGGCACGCCGCGGCTGTTCGCGGTGCGGGCCCTCGAAGCCTCGACCTGCCTGGTGATTCCCGGCGGCAGATTCCTCAGGCTCCTGGCGGCCTCGCGGCCTTTCGCCCAGGCCTTCGGCACCAAGCTCAGGGAGGGCCTCGGCCTCTTCGAGGCCTTCGACCGCTTCAATGCCGAGCTCACTCGCGCCGTCGCCCTTGGCCACATCGAGATACGCCGTCTCGTCGAGCTGTACAAGGCCCTCGAGCCCGCCCTGCACCCCCTTGCCTCGGACGAGGCCAGGATCGATTGGGGCGCCCTGGCCTACGCGACGAGGCGCCTGCCCGAGAACGTCACGCGAAGCTTCGTCTTCCTCCTCACCGACAACCTGCCTACCGTCTACGCGAGCCCCGAGCTCCTCTTCCCCTTCGTGCCCACCGAGGCGCGGCACCGGTTCGTATACGAGATGATGCCGGGGAAGGACATAGTCCTCGTGCGCGACGGGCTGTCCGATCTGGCGGACTTCGTGACCTGCCTCTGCGCCTTCTCGGTGGAGGCGCGCAAGATACGCTATCGCCTCAACCATCCCGACCTAATACGCGAGATATCCCGGCTCGAGTCGGGGGCGCCACTCGATCGCCTGCCCTTCGACGCGGCGGAGCGCGCGCAGCTGCGGCGGCTGTGGCCCGCGGGCTCCGAGGACAGAGTCCGCGACATCGTCTTCCACCGCCAGGCGTATTCCGTCGACGTGCGCAAGCAGGTCAACAACTACAACGGCCGGCTTTCCGAGCTCTGGGCCAGCCAAGTGGGCGAGGCCGCCGAGCGGCTCGCCGGAACGCGTCCCAGCGACTTTCCCGAGGCTCTCGAGGTCCATATCGTCTCCTCGAATACCCATTCGGTGAGCAACTGCCTCAATCCTTACTTCTCGCGCCGCAAGGAGGAAATCCTGGGGTGGGCCGAGTCCGCGGGCCTGCGCTCCAGCGACGGCGTCTGGCCGAATCCCTTCGACGAGGTCTATTATCTCGCGAGGCCCTATCTCCAGGCGCACCCGGAGGGGAGGCGCGAGCTCGAGGCGGCCGAGGCCGAACGCGGTATCGCCCGCCTCCCCGAGGCGGTGACGACGGGCATCTCGGTCCAGCTCATCGATGCCGCCCGTATCTGCGAAGGCAGTTGCCCCGAGCATTCCCTCGTCATCAATATCGACTACGCCTTCGGCGAGCAGGCCGAGGAGATCATGCGGACCCTCCTCCTGCTATTCGGGCGCAACGTCCGGAGCATCAACATCCTGGGCAAGGCCGGGGCGCTGATCGGCTCGCGCGGGGACGTCATCGTCCCGACTGCCTTCATCGAGCAGTCGAACGACGCGTTCCAGCCCCTGCCCGGGGAAACCCCCGACGCGATCCTCCGGCTCGAGGCCGCCTTGCCGGGCCGGGGCGTGCGCGCCGGCCCCCTCCTGACCGTAGGCGGCACCCTCCTGCAGAACAGGGCGATGCTGCAATTCTATCGCCGGATCTGGGGCTGCGTCGGACTTGAGATGGAGGGCATCTGGTACCTCCGGGCCGTGCTCGAGGCCGAGGAGCTCGGCGTGCTCAGGAGGGACGCGCGGCGGCGCTTCCTCTACTACGTGAGCGATCTGCCGCTCGAGGCGGGAAGCAGCCTTTCGGAAAGGCTCTCGCCCTCCGAGGGAATACCGCCGCTCTACGCCATTACGAGGGAGATGCTCGACGGTCTTTTCGGCGCCGGATGAATATTCCGACGCTTCGCGCCGATATTGAAATCGATGCTCGACAGGATGGGCCGCGCCGTAATCAAGTGGCTGGACGAATTCCTCTACGCCCTCGGCTTCTTCGCCCAAGTGCTCAAGGAGTCGGCGCTCCTGTTCCGCCGCAGGCAGGTGGGCTTCCGGGTCCTCGTGATGCAGATACTCTTCACGGGGATCGAGGCCCTTGGCATCGCGGCGGCCATGGCCCTCGCGATCGGCGCGGCGATCAACCTGATCGGCTCCTCGCTGCTCGCCGAGTTCGGCCAGGGGAAGCTCATGTACACCATACTCATCGTAGTGATAGCGCGGGAGCTCGGCCCTCTCCTGACCGCCTTCATCGTCATCGCCCGCTCGGGCACGGCCATCGCGACCGAGCTCGGCGGCATGGCGGTGGGACACGAGATCGAGGCCTACGTAGCCGTGGGAGTGAATCCGATCTCCTACCTCGCGGCGCCGCGCTTCCTCGGCGTAGTCGTATCGATGCTCGTCCTCGACGTCTATTTCAACATTTTCGGCCTTATGGGCTCCTTCGTGGTGGTGCAGCTCCTGCGCCCGATCGGATTCGACGAGTACTTCCGCAGTCTCTTCGCCGCGCTCACGCCCGGCGACCTCCTGTCGGGCTTCGTGAAGAGCCTCGTGTTCGGCGTCATCATTTCGGTAGTCTCGCTCTATCGCGGGTTTTCCGTGGAGAGGTCGGTCACCGAGGTGCCCGTCGCCGGCATCAAGGCCGTCGGATCGAGCTTCATGCTCTGCATCCTCGCGGACGTCGTGATGACGGCCATCCAGTACCTGGGATAGGCGGATGGCTCCGGTTCCCGAGATAGAGCTGCGCGGCGTAAGCTCCCTGCGCGGGGGCTTCGAGGCGCTGAGCGACGTTACTCTGTCGCTCCAGCGCGGCGAGACCCTCTTCGCCATGGGCGGCTCGGGCTCGGGCAAGTCGGCCCTCATCAAAACGGCGGCCGGCATCGCGGTGCCGGCGCGGGGCGAGGTCCTCTACAAGGGGAAGTCGCTCGCCCGCCTCTCGGCCCGGGAGGAGGCCGCATTCAGGAAGGCCTCGGGCTTCGTGTTCCAGGATGCGGCGCTCTGGTCCAACCAGAGCATCTACGACAACCTGGCCTTGCCGGTCCGGCTTCACGAGCCGACCTGGGGCAAGGCGGAAGTCGAGCGCGCGGTGCGGCGGTCGGCCGAGCTCGTGGGCTACGGCCAGGACCTTCGGGCCCGGCCCGCCGAGCTCTCGTCGGGGGAGCGCAAGCTCATCGGCCTCGCCCGCGCCCTCGTCCTCGATCCGGAGCTGCTCTTCATGGACGATCCGACCTCGATCCTGGACGAGGCGGCGGCGGCGCGGGTCCCCGAGATCGTCGACTCGCTGAAGGCTCGCGGGCGCAGCATGCTCATCGCGAGCGTCGTCTCGGAATTCGCCTCCGGCTGCGCCGATTTCGTCGCGGTCCTCCTCGAAGGGAGGGTGGCCGCGCTGGGAGCCTACGCCGAGGCGGCCGCGTGGACCGACCCCCTGGTTCGCGGCGTGACGGGTAGGCTGAGACCGCGCGCGGCCGTGCCCGCCTGGGAAGGCGGGCTCGCGGGAGCCTGGGTCAGCGCCGTCGCCGAAAGTCCGGCGCCGGCCGGGGAGAGCGCCGCCTCGGAGGGCGACGAGGACGGAATGTCCGCGCTCGGCGATATCATCAACGACGTGGACGAGGGGAAGGAAAAGCCATGAGATTCAGGATCAAGCACGCCGACAAGATCGTCGGGCTGTTCGTAATCGTCGCAGCGCTTTCCTTCGCGGCCGGGATAATCTTCCTCGGCGCGAATCAGCGGTGGTTCTCGAAGGACATCCGGTTTACGACGCGCTTCCCCTCCGCCGCGGGAGCGTCCCCGGGCACGGCGATCATGATGAGGGGCTTCCAGGTGGGCAAGGTGACCAAGGTGAGGCTCAACGACGAGAACGAGGTGGACGCCGAGTTCGTGATATACGACAACTACTATCCGAAGGTAAAGGCGAACTCGCTGCTCGAGATCGTCACTTCGCCGATCGGCCTCGGCACGCAGCTGCTGTTCCATCCGGGCAAGGGGGATTCCCCCGCGCCCCCCGGAAGCTTCATCCCCCTCGCCGATTCCGAGGCGGGGAAGGACCTTATCGACCAGGGCCTGGTCGACATTCCGCCCAAGGACGACACGATCACGCGCCTCATCGCGGGCGTCGCCCCCATGATCGAGAACGCGAACAAGACGATCGTCACGATCAACCGCACCTTGACCGAGATCAACCGCGCCCTCGCCGGCCAGAGCTCCGGACCGCTCGGATCGATGGTGACGAGCGCCTCCGACGCCGTCGCCCACGTCGACGGAATGGTCTCGAGCGTATCCGCGCAGGCTACCGAGCTCGTCGCCAAGGCCAACGGCCTCGTCGATTCCATGGACGGAATCGCGAAGAACCTCGAGGCGACCACCGCCGCCATCCGCGATCCGACGGGACTGGTACCCAAGCTCCTCGACGCCAAAGGCTCGATCAAGACCATCCTCGACGACAAGAACGTCCTTTATGACAGCATCAACGCCAGCATCGGTGAGCTCCAGAGGACCCTGAAGAACGTCCAGGACATCTCGGCCTCGCTGAACGGCCAGATGCCCTCGATCGCCCTGACGATAGACGAGGGGCGGGCCGCGATAAAGCAGGCCCAGGACGTGCTTATCGGCCTTAAGAACAATCCGCTCCTCCGCGGCGGCATTCCCGAAAGGACGGAGCGGCAGCCGCTGAGCCAGAGCATGAGGGAGGGCAGTTTCCAATGACGCGTTCCCATAGGTTTCCGGCCGTCCTCGCGGCGGCCGCGGCAGCCGCGGCCCTCCTCTCCTGTTCGTCGGCCCCGAAGCCGCCCGACGGCGTGTACGATGAGCGGAACAGGGCGGCGGAGCTCGCCAAGATGGGCGACGGATTCATGGCCAAGGGCCAATACGCCTCGGCTCTGCAGTACTACGGGGACGCGCTCAAGTCCGGATCGTCGGTGGACGACCTGGATGGAGTGGCCGCATCGCACGCTTCCATGGGCAAAGCCTACTTCGCGGCGGGCGAGACGGAAGCGGCGAAGGCCGAGTACGAGGACTCGCTCGACTACGCGAAGATGGCCGACTCGGGAAGCGCCCAAGCCATCGCGACCGAGGGCCTCGGGGAGATCGCCTACGCCGCGGGCGCGAAGGAAGAGGCTCTCGCCTCCTTCGAGGCGGCGGCGGCTCTCGCGGGGGCCGCCAAGGCGGAAAAAGCGGGCTCGGGCAAGGCGCTCGCCGACAGGGCGCTCGCGATCGCCCTCCACGACGGCGCGGTAGCCAAGGCAGCCCTCGGGCGCGGGCCGGAGGCGATAGCGGACTTCGAGACGGCCCAGGCCATGAATCTCAAGGCCAAGCGCTGGACTGAGCTAGGCGCGAACCGCTTCGCCCTCGCATCGGCGCTGTCGGGGCAGGGGAGGGGGGCCGACGCGCTGTCGGCGGCCCTAGGGGCCCTGGACGCGGACAAGCGCGCCGAGAACGCGAGGGCCGTGCCGGGCGACCTCGCGGCCGCGGCCGGCCTCAGCGCGAGGCTGGGAAAGGACGCCCAGGCATGGGGCTATTGGCGCAGGTCCTTCGATTCCGCGTTGTCGGTGGACGACGCCGCCTCGGCGCGGAAGGCCTTGACCGCCTTGGTGGAGCTTGCGCCGAAGCTGAAGAAGGAAGCGGATGGGGCCCGCTACGCCGCTCTGCTCGCCAAGCTCGACGAAGCGGAGGGAAAGGCGCGAGGCGCCGATTCGCCTTGACGCATCTGCCTGCGCCGCCTGTCCGATCAGTCCGGCCCGATAGTCGTTCCCGCGAAGCTTTCGCCCTCCAGGATGCGTCGCAGGTTATCGAGGTCGCGCCCGGCCGCGCAGATCACGGAGAGACCGAGCTCGGCGGCCTTCCGCGTAGCCACGGGATCGAAGGGGACATTCCTGCCGGGGCTCCACTCGTCGCCTACTATGGCCCTGAAATCGGTCCAGGATATGGCATCGATGGGCTTGGCCGCGGGGTTGCTTCGGGGGTCCTCCGTATAGACCTTGGCGATATTGGAAAGGTTGAGTATCCGTCGGGCGTCGAAGCGCTCGGCCAGGAGGACCGCGTCGTAGTCCGTGGAGAAGCCGGGCTTCCAGCCCGCCGCCACGAGGACCCTGCCCATGAAGATGGAGAGCGAGGTCGGGTCGATGGCGACGTCCTGGGGACAGAGGTCGCCTAGCAGCGCCTTCACGAGCTGTGCGTTGAGGCGCGTCGCCATGATGCCGATCCAATCCTGCGCGTCGTGGTCCTCGGGACGGCCGCCGGACTCGCGATAGGCGCGTTGCCAGGCCCTCGCGGGGCCGCCGCCGCCCACCACGAGGATGAGCCTGCGCTGAGGATCGACGGAAAGATGGTCTCGAGCCAGGGCCACGAAGGCGGAGAGGAAGGCCGGGTCGGGACCTTCGGGCGCGACTATGGAGCCTCCGAGGGACAGGACCGTCGTCATGGCCGAATGATAGCCGGGACGGTCGGAATCGTCAACGACGGCCCCCGGAGAGCTTGATGGCGTACATGGCGGAGTCGGCGGCCTTGAGCACCGTCTCGCCGTCGGCTCCGTCATCCGGGAATACGGCTATGCCGACGCTCGCGCCAACGGCGACGCGCGCCCCCGAAGGGATCTCGATGGACTCGGCCAGCGAGGAGCGGATCTTGTCGGCGACGGCCGTGGCGTCCTCGGGTCGCGAGATATTGTCGAGGAGGATCGTGAATTCGTCGCCCCCCATGCGGCCCGCGGTATCCGAATCGCGAATCGCCGCCCGAAGCCGGCGGGCGATCTCGAATAGGAGGTAATCTCCGGCGTCGTGCCCGTAATGGTCGTTGATCGCCTTGAATCCGTCCAGGTCGACGAAGAGGAGCGCGAAGCGCCTCTCTTCCCGCCGGGCCCTGGCGACGGCGCCGTCGAGCCTGTCGAAGAATAGGGCGCGATTGGGCAGGGCCGTCAGCGAATCGTAGTGGGCGAGGCGCTCGAGGCGCTCTTGGAGCCGGCGCCGCTCGGTGACGTCGCGGAGGACCGCGACGAGACGGACGGGCTCGCCGCCCGGACCGCGTACGGGAGCGATGGTGACTTCCTCTACGAGGGCCTCGCCGTCGGCCCTGACGGCGGCGATCTCACCCCGCCAGCCTTCGCCTGCGCCGGCCGTGGCCAGGGCGGCATCCGCCTCGGCTTCCTCGAGGCCGAAGATGGCTTGCCTCGAGCCGATCGCCCGGTCCTTGGACAAGCCCGTCGTCCGCTCGAATGAGGGGTTCACGTACTCGGCCCTGCCGTCGAGGCCGGCGATGACGATCATGTCGGACGTCGATTCCATCGCCACGAGCCTCGCCGCCAGATCGGCGCCTTCCGCGAAGTTCTTGTCCACGAGCCGCGCGAGGAGGATCATCAGCGCCACGATCGCTGCCATGGCCGCCGCGTAGACGGAAAGGCGCCTGTCCCATTCGACCATGATGTCGGCCCTGGCTTCGCCTATCGCGATGAAGAAGGGGAACTCCCCTACGCGGGCATAATAGAAATACGGCCCCTTCTCGGATTTCATCGCTCCCGGCCCGCGTCCGGATTCCTTCAGCGAACGCAAAAGACTGCGCATCGCGGGGTCGGCGACCTCGACGCCGACGGCGTCTTTCATCTCGGGCCTGCGGGCTATCAGCCTGAGATCGGAATCGGTGACGGCGATGATCCTGTGCTCGCCGAGCTCGAGGTCGCCGAGCTCGCTCTGGAGGAAGGAGACGTCGACGCGAGCGGCGGCGACGGCGACGAGGGTGCCGCCCGGGTCGCGGATGGCGCGGACGCGGATGAGGGCCGCTCCGGATCCGCCGAAGGCGGTCAGAGTGGAGAAGTCGAGGCTGCCGTCCGCGGCGAAGGCTCGGACGTAGGGATCGTCGCCTTCGCTGTCCGATCCGGAGGAGTTCGATGCGATCTTCCGGCCCCATGGGTCGAGGATGGCGAGCGAGGAGGCCTGGGGAAGGGTCGCGCGCTTGGCCGAGAGGAGGCGATCCAGGACCGCTTCTCGCGCTGAGCCCGCGACGGGGAGCATGGTCTCGACCCGATCGACGAGGTCCCGGAGAACGAAGTCGGTCTCCCGGATCGAGCCGTCGAGGCGCTCGGTCAGGAGATGGCTCATGTTGTCGGAGACGGCGCGGGCTTTCTCCACTGCCTGCCGCCGGGAATCGCCGAGATCCAGCCCCAGCACTGCGATTATAGCGAGGCTGATCCCCAGGACCGCCGCCACGAGGCGCCGACGCGGTCCTTGGTAAGCGCTTTTACCGGGCATCGAGCCTCCACATCGATTTCTTACATATAAGGCTAGTGTTGCCGGGCGAGTCCGGCAAGTGCGGCCCCCGAGCGGAAGGGCCGCGAGCGTCGGGATCGCTAGAATCCGTCGGGGGAGGCGAAGAAGTCGTCGTCGCTCGAGAAGGCGTCTCCTTCGGGATTCCGCTCCCGGTAGAGGGCTTCGATATATCGGTAGCGCGCGACCTCCGCGGCGAGCTTGTCGCGCTCCGCCTTGACGGTCGCTATGAAATCGCCGGCGGTCTGGCCGGGCCGTATGATCCGCTTCTCGTCGGCCGTCCCCGCGATGGCGTCGGCGATCTCGTCCTCCCGGTAATAGACGCGCTCGAACAGGAAGAGGACTTTCCTCAGGTTGAGGAGGTAGCCGGCGATCTCCTTGTTCTCGCGCAGGGCCGTCGGGTCCAGGGGATCGATCTTGGTCCCGTCGCGGTCCTCGTCGGCCCATTTCTTGGGCGTCGGCGATTTCTGGAAGGCATCGTAGGCCGCCGCGAATTCGGCGGAGAGCTCGTCGTAGCGCTTGGCGTAATCCGCGAGCGCGCGAGGCGCGTCCGCCTTGAAGGCGGTGATCTCGTCGGCGATCCATCTGTCGCCGAATCCCTTGACCGACGAGACGGCTACGGGGATGAAGCGGAGGCGCTCTCCCGGGCGCTTCTCGAGCACCTTGCCCGCCGGTACATCGACTTCCTCCTGGCCGTCGTTCACCGAGACCTTGCTTTCCGTGCAGGTGACCAGCGTGGCCTGTTGGGCGCTCGGGCTCGAATCGTCGGCGTTTATCGAGACCGCCACCTCGTACTCCGTGCCGCGCACCGCCATGACGGCGCTGCTGGTGGTGACCGTGACGGAGGGACTGCCCGCGAGCTTGCTCACCTTCGAGCCGATGGCCCCGGTCAGTATCTGGATCTGGGTGCGCGGCTCTCCTTTGACATCATCCAGGTTGATGTAGAGCGAGGATCTGGCCTTGACGGTGAGCTTGCCGCTCATGCCGGTGTTCTTGTCCATGTCTATCACGACCATTCCGTCGCTCTGGGTCTTGATGAGGTCGCCGGAGAAGACCGGATCGCCGATATTGGGGGCGGAGATGGTCCTTCCGTTGCGGCCTATCGAGATTCCTCCTTCGGCGTAATCGATGCCGCCGACCTTGGCCGCGGACAAGGCCGTAGCCGCGACGGCCGTTGCGACGAGCATTGCGACGATGAGAAGACTTTTCATTTATCGGGCGCTCCTTGGGCGGGCCCCCTCGCTGGGGCCGCCGAAGTCAAATATAGCGCGCCCGACCGGGGCTTTCGAGCAGGTTCCCCGACAGCTTGCCGAAAGCCCCGAGGAAATTGGACGGCCTGCCGGCTATATCTTTACGCCGAAGAACCATTTGGGCCAGACAGTGAAGCCCTCGCCCCAGAGCGTGCCTCGCCAGCTCCAACCCCGCTTGAGCGCCTCGGGGACGCGGTCGCCGAGCGAATCCAGGTCGATATCGGCCTTCAAGCCGCCGACGATCTGGAAGTGCCTGCCCAGCGGCAGCCCCGCCATGAGCCGGACGGAATGATAGGGCCTTATCATGGCCCAGCCTCCCCATGAAGCCCAATCCCCGGACCAATCGAAGCTGCCGTAGGGCAGGTCGCCGATAGCCTGCTCGGCGGATATGTCCAGATCGATGTTGAGGCCGAAGCAGCGCGCCCTCGAGCCGAGGCCCAAACTCGCCACGAAGCCGGAGCCGTCGCGAAACCAATCTCCCGAGGGGGCGCCGATCCCGGCGACCGTGTATAGCGCGGGAGCGCCCGCTTGCCAGTGGACGTAGGCGAAATCGCTTGCCGGCTCATAGGTGACGCCTACGGAATCGACGCCGTTTCCCGCTTTGTTGACGAGACCGATCTGCACTCCATCGATGTAGCCGGCGACATTGACGAGTCCGATCTGCACTCCCGATACGTGGTCCGCCTTGTTGAATAGGCCCGCCGCCTGGCCGCCGTCGACTCGACCCGCGATATTGAATAGGCCCGCTCCCTGGAAGCCCGCGATCCCGCCGCGCGCGATATTGAATACGCCCGCGCCTTGGAGGCCATGGACCTCGCCGTCCGCGATATTGAATACGCCCGCGCCTTGGAGGCCGTGGACTTCGCCGTCCGCGATATTGAATACGCCCGCGCCCTGGAGGCCGTGGACCTCGCCGTCCGCGATATTGAACACGCCCGCGCCCTGGAGGCCATGGAGCTTTCGGGCTATGTTGAAGACGCCTGCCCCTTGGAGGCCCCGGATGTCCCTCGAGAGGTTGAATACGCCTGCGCCTTCGGCGCCCGAGACGTCTCTCGCGAGGTTGCCGATCGCTCCGGCCGCGAGTGACGTGTCGTAATAGCCGAAGGGGAAGGATATTCCCGGAACGAAGGATACCAGGACGGGAGTTTAGGAAACCGAGTCCGGGGCCGCATCGCTCCAGTATTTGGCGCGTGCGGCGTCCAGTGCCGATTGAATGGAAGGCTCGCCCGAGTCCTGGGCGATGGCGATCGCGGCCCGGCAAAGCAGCGCCGCGACGGCGATTATGGAAAAGATACTTTTCATGGCTCTCCCCTTCAGGCGAGATATAGGTCGTGCCTCCGTGACGAAGCGCACGCGGCGTCAAGAATACCGCGACTTCGGCGAAAAGCAACGATCGTGTCCCTTCTGATTCAACCCCGTACCGCAGTTGATCTGTCACCCCGCGAAAGCTATTCTGGAGATATGGGCCTATTCTCGCCATTTCGGGAGGCGCGCAGAAGGCGCATCCTGGAACGCCTTCCCATAGTCGACGAGCTTTGGGCTTGGGCGATCACGGAGCATAAGATATTCAGATGGCTCGGGCAGCCGGATCGCTCGAGGCTGCGCGAGCTCTCCACGGTCTTCCTCGCCGAGAAGCTCTTCGACCCCGTGGGCGGCGTCGAGCTGAGCGAGGAGCTCAAGGTCTCGATCGCGTCCCAGGCCTGCCTCCCTCTGCTGGGACTCGATCTGGATTGGTACTCGGATTGGTCCACGATCATCGTCACGCCGCGCGAGTACGACGTGAGGAAGCGCGATGTCGACGAGGCCGGCGTCGTGCACGAATACGACGACGAATTCTCGGGCGAGGCCTTCGACCTCGGGCCCGTCGCTCTCTCCCGCGTCGACGTGGAAGCCTCGGGCTGGGGAGACGGCTATAACGTAGTCATCCATGAAATGGCGCACAAACTCGACGGAAGGGACGGCTCCTACGACGGATGCCCCCCCCTGCACAGGGGCATGGATTACGGCGCCTGGCGCGACGCCTTTCGCGGGGCCTACGAGTCGCTCCGCTCGTCCCTCGAGCGGCCCGCGCGCCGAAAGGGAGGACCCGCGCGCGCGAGGCGGTCGCCCCGAATCGATTCCTATGCCGCCGAGTCGCCGGACGAGTTCTTCGCGGTCGCCTGCGAGTATTTCTACGAGAAGCCCGCGCTGCTGCGCTCCGAATACCCTCGGGTATTCGAGCAGCTCGCGCTCTTCTTCAGGCGCGATCCCACAGCTGATTGAGGGATCGCGCGCGAACCCCGAGCTTTCCCGGGGATCGCGCGCGATCCACCAGCTTTCCCAGGGATCGCGAACGATCCACCAGCTTTCCCAGGGATCGCGAACGATCTCACCGCCGGTTAGGTCTTGCGGACGTAGAGGGGGGAGGTGAGCGCCTCGCGCCCATCCACGGACAGGGTGATCCCGATGGTGCCCTCGCGGCCTATGGGCGTGCTCACGAAGTTGAAGACGCTGTGGACCACTCGCGACGAGCCCGAGAAGTCGCTGACGGTCAGCTCTCCCTCGATGGGGCGCACGATCTCCGAGCCGTCGGGGCCGGCGAATTCGATCTTCATGGGATGGGAGCCTTCCTCGTGGATGTAGAACCGCAGCCGCATCGCGAGGCACATGAACGGGTGGACGGCGGGAAACTGCCTCGCGAAGACGGTGTCGAAGGCTCCCACCACCGTGAGCTTGCCGCCGCTCTCCTGGGCGAAATCGCACAACGTGAAAATGTCGACATGCATCACGGTTTCCCTTCGTCGTCTATCGCGGCGAGGAGATTCTCGCCGATCGCGAGGGGGCCGACCTTCCTTCGGTAGAGGTCCCTGTCCGACTCCCGGAAGAGCTCGTCGAAGTCGGCCTGTCCCGAGGTGTGGACTCCCAGAGAGACCGCGAAGGGCGGATCGTGGGCCGCCCCCGCTTTCGCGACCACTTCCTGGAGCCTGGCGCGCGCGATCTCCGCGTCCTCGGGGCCCGTGGCCGGCATGAGTATGAGGAATTCATCGCCGCCGTATCGGGCGAGGGAGTCGGCGCCGCGCATCGCCCCCGCGAGCGCCCGGGCGACCGCCTTGAGGACCTCGTCCCCCGCGGCGTGGCCGAAGCCGTCGTTGATCGCCTTGAAGCGGTCGATGTCGGCGAGCACGATCGACAGATCGCCCCCGTACCTAGCCCGCCTGGCAGTCTCCCGGTCGATCGCGCGGTCCAGGCCGCGGCGATTGAGGGCCCCGGTGAGGGGGTCGCGCTCGGAGACCCGACGGGACTCGGCGAGATAATAGGCCTTCTCCACGGCGATCGCGGCGAAGTCGGCGATGGTGGAGAGCACGCGCATATCGTACGCCGAGAAGGCCCGGCCGTCCAGGCGGTTGAGCAGCTCGATCACGCCGAAGACCTTATCCCCCGAGCGCAGGGGCACGGCGACTATGGAATCGGTCTTGAAGCCGGTCAGGAGATCGAGGCGCTTCGACCACCGCGGGTCCTCGGCGGGATTCTCGACGACGGCGCTCACGCCCCGCTGAGCCACCCATCCGGCCACCCCTTCGTCGAGCCGCAGGCGCATGCCGGTCAAGGCCCCGGCCGCGCGTCCCACCACCCGGGCGAACACGAGCTCGCCCTTCCCGGAGTCCACCAGGAGGAGGGACCAGTTGAGGGGGCCGAAGAAGGATCCCACGTGCTCCATGACGCGGTCGAGGACTCCCCGGATGCTGTTCTCCGCGACGATGCTCGTGCCTATCGCCGAGAAGACCGAGAGGCGGATGAGCTCCTCCATGTCCGTTTCGCCTTCTTTGTCGGGCATCTTCCCTCCGCATAAGACTATGCCTCGTCCGGAGCCCGGAGGCAAGGTGCGATCGCCCTTGTCATCCATCGGGGTATCTAGGTATCTTTCGCGCGCGGCGGCGCTGCGAGGAGGGGCGATGACAGGAGGGACGCGGAACCGGCTCGGGAGCATATTCCTCATCGCCGCCCTGGCGGGCTTCATCGCTGTAGAGTTCCAGCCCTGGCTGCCCTTCGCCTCTATCGGCCTCTTCGGGAAGCTCAGCCTCAAGGCCCTGCTGGAAGCCTTCTTCGAGGCATCCCTCGCGGGCGCCTTCGCCGATTGGTTCGCGGTCTCCGCCCTTTTCAAGGATCCCCTCGGCATACGGCTTCCCCACACCAATATCCTCGCCAAGAACAAGGACGCGATAGCCGAGGCGATACCGCGATTCCTGACCGGGTTCGTCAGTATGGACGCGATCAAAGAGGAACTCGGGAAGATCGATTACGCGGCCAAGGCTGCGGAAGCGCTTACGGGGGGCGGGACGCGCGAGGAATTGCATTCCCTCCTGAAGTCCCGGGCGGCCGAGCTCCTCTCCTCGTACGGCGGGGGGGACGATGCGAAGACCGCCGCGCTCCGCCGTTTCGTCGACGATGTCCTCGCCTTCGCAGCGGATCGAATCGACGCGCCCGGGGCCGTCTCGGCCCTCCTCGCCTGGGCGAGGAAGGAGCGCCTCGACCAAAAGGCGCTGGAGGCGATCGCCGAGTACGCCCGCGCTGAGATCGCGCGGAACCGCCGGACTCTGGTCGCCATAATCACTCCGATCGTCAAGCGCAACGCAGGCTGGCAAGGCCTGTTCATCGGGTCGGGGACCATCGAGCGATTCCTCGAGGGCATCCAGGAAGAGCTTTCGGACATCAAGGCGGACAAGACGAACGAGTTCAGGCTCTTCCTCCTATCCTCGCTATCGGCCTACGCGGCCAAGGTCGCCCCCGGGAACCCCGGTCCGGGGCAAGGCGCCGCCCCCGAGCGCAGCGGTCTGGCGATGGCTTTCCGCGGCGCCCTGGCGGGCGGCGAGTTCCGCCGCGGCTTCGCGCTTTTCGCCGCGCAGCTCCTCTCCAGCCTCGGCGAGGACCTCTCGGGAGAGGATGGTCGCCTGATCCCCACGCTCCTGCGGGCCGAGGAGGCCGTGGCCGCCAGGCTCGCGAAGGACGATCCCCTGCGCGCCCGGCTCAATGCCCTGGTCGCCTCATTCATCGCCGGCGTCATCGATCGGGGTCGGATCGTCGAGGGCGTCACCGAGTACCTCGCCGGGCTCCTGAGGTCGACGGACGAGCGCGCTTTCGTGGAGCGGATCGAGGCCTCGGTCTGGAACGACCTTCAATACATACGCGTGAACGGCTCGGTCGTCGGCGGCCTCGTCGGACTGGCCATCGCGACCGTAAAGGCGGCGCTGGGGGGCTGAGGCCGCGGCGCTACGCGCGCTCGAGGATCGATTCCATGGCTGCCTGGTTCAGCCTAAACACGAGGGTCTTGAGCTTGGTCCTGCGCGCGTCGTCCAGCGAATTCGGGTCGAACATGACGACGTGCACACTTTCGGATCCGTCTTCTCCCCCGCGCTTGGCCACGACCACGCCCGAGACCGGGAGGCGCTGGCCCTTTATGGTCAGGGACATGCTGCGCAGCACCGAGCCGACTTTCAGGCTCGCGCCGTCCTCGAGGCGGATCGCCATCCCGGCCGAGCTCAGGTCCGTGAGCTCGGCCCTGAGCGTCGCTCCCTCGTAGCCCACTGCGCATTGGCCCGATCCGGGCGGGCATAGCGCGCGGACGAATTTCCGGCGTCCGCGCGCCTCGTTGGCCTCCAGGGTCTTGGCGATTATCTCGGCCGTTTTGGCCGCCCCGATCTTGAGGACGACGAAGCCGCATTGGACTTCCACGTTCATCAGATAGTGCTCTCGGAGCTCGGGGTCATCGTTGAGAGTGATGACGCCGACGCCCACGGCCGGCGCCTCCGCGCGAATGGACTGCACGAAGGAAAGCCATCCTGCCTCGTCGAGGCCGTCGTCGAGATTGACGAAGAGGATGGCGTCGGGGAATGAGGCGATGGCGCGCCTGAGCTTCTCGTGGTCGCGCGAGAAGTAGACTTCGAACTCCTGCTTCGCGAGCTCGTCCACCACTTCGGTTAGTACCGGCGGAGGATAGAGGAAGAATATTTTCTTGCCGAGGACGCCGCTTTCCATGGTGGTCTTAACCTAACGCCTGCGACGCGAGCCCGCAATACCCTTCGCCTCGTAGGCGCGCCTCACCGGCAGGGCGGCCAGGAAGGCCCTCGCGGTGGTGTACCAAAGGTCCAGGAGGCGCCTGAGGCCGCTCCTCGCGTTGGCGCGCCGGATCTTTCTAAGCCCGAGATCGTAGAAAATCTCGATCAAGAGCCGCATTTCGCGTCGGGCCCTGGGATCCGCGAGGCGCGTTACGGCCTTACGGACCGCGCTCGAGGCGGATAGAGCCAAATTCGCTATGTCTGCGGCCGCCCGCCCGTCGCCGGAGGCGAGCTCGTGATAGGCGGAGAGCCTGGCGCAATCGAGTTCGAGGACGGAGCCGGAGATGGCGTACTCCAGGGCTTCGCCGGCGACGGCCTCCTTGGCCCCCGAGAGCGTCGTCTCGGCCGGCAACTCCCGCTTCCCGGAGAGCCCAGCGGCCGAGAGCTCCGACGCGGCTTCGGCGAGCTTCGCTTCGGCGAGGCGGAGATGATCGAAAAGCTCCTCGCAGAGACTCCGCCTCAGGGCGAGCCGCTCCGGTCCCGCCTTCCAGGGATCGCCCCAATCGGCGGGAGGGTCGGAAGCGCAGCGGGAAAGGGATTCGGGCATATGCACGGCGGTCTCGCCCTCTTCGATGTCGAGATCGATGACCCAGGCCGAATCGAGCTCGCGCCAGTATTCCAGCATCGGGGCGGCGGCAGGTCCATAGCATGCGCCCGCCCAATCGGCGAGGAGGGCCGGCGCGCCGGTCCGCGAGGACGCGGATCGCGAAGCCGCGAGGCGCGGCAAAAGGTAGACGTTCGGCCTCGGCGCTAGAGGGAGGCGGCCGCCGGTGCAGAGGATGCCTACCGCGTCCGCGCACTGGCCGTAGGCCTCGAGATCGCCCTCGATGACAGTGGCCAGGGGCGGTACCGCCGCCTTGAAGAGGAATGCGTCCTCCCAGTACTCGAATACGGCGACCCTGCCCCCGCCCGAGGCGCGCCAGGCCTGGGCCGTCCTGCGGAAGGCGGCTAGGGAGGCCGCGTTCAGGCCATTGCGGGCGTCGTTCAAGGCGGAGCCCCAGGAACGCAGGCGCGGGGCCCAGAGGAGCTCGAGGTTGGGCGGGAGAGCGTTCCCGCCTTCATTCGGCCGCTCGAGGACCGTCTCTATGCCCTCGGTATCGTGATAGGCGAGGAAGGAAATCGCCGCGTCGGGGCGCGCGCCGGCCAGGGCGTCGGCGAGCGCGCGCGCGGCTTTGAGAGACTGGGCCGCTGGAGAGAGGGAGGCGCAAGCGGCGCAGGAACACCATCCTCCTCCGGGGAGGTCGTCGGGCCATGCGTGGAATACCGATATCTCCGGATGGGCCGCCGCGCGGGCGGCGAAGGCCTCCGACGCGATAGCCAGGGCCCTGTCGCTCGAGGGGCAGAAGTTGCGGTCGCTCAGGCGCTCGCCGCCGCGCTCGCGGAAAAGCTCCGGCTCATCCTTGAAAAGCGATCGCGGGACGAGGGCCGAGAGGCCATGCCCCCCCAGCTCGAGGCCGAGGCCGAGGCGGCGCGCGGCCTCGGCGACGGAAGGGCGGAGCGTCTCGTACAGACTCTCGGGCGCGGCGCCCATGGCGAGGGCATCGGAGGTAGTATGGATGAAGACCGAGGCGTAGCCCGCTCGCGCCGCCCAGAGCAGGTAGTCCTCCCAGCGCTCGAGGTATGCGCCATGGCCGAGGATGAGCGTCGCCGGAAGGGCGTCGTCATCGCTGCTGCGGGACGAAAGCCCGGATCCAATCGACATCGGTTCCGCGATGCTCAATTGGGGACCTCGCGGCAGGCGCTCGCCTCCATCGCCCGGCGCTACCCATCTCGCCCCGAGCGCCTCGAGGAAATCATAGACACCTCGGAGGAGCCCTCCCCCTTCCTCGCCGCGAATCTCCACGCGGTCCGCGGTCGCGCTCCACGAAAAGCCGGGAGCGCGGCGCCTGCCTCCGGGGCCCCGGGCGCGGGGCGCCGATCCGGCTTCCAGGATCATGACCTTCGCCGAAGCGCCTCCGTCGCCGGGGACCGGGGCTCTGCAGCCCATCCTTGCGAGGATGGAGGCCAGTTCGGAAGCCGCGAACTCCTCGGGCCCTCCGGGACGAAAGCCGCCACGGGGACGGACGAGGCGCCACTCTACGGATAAATCGAGTTCCATGAACCGAGCCTACGCTCGGGCCATGGTACTTAGCAAGGTGCTTTCAGTCCGCGACGAAGCCCATGGCGGGCTCGACCGCGGCGTCGACGCGGGCGAGGAAATCCGGGGTGAGCTTGGGAAGGAAATCGATGGCCTTCAGGTTCTCCTCGAGCTGCTCGAGCCTGCTCGCTCCCGTGATGACCGTGCTGACGCGCTTGTTGCGCGCGCACCAGGCGATCGCGAGCTGGGATGCCGTGGCGCCGATACCGGCCGCGAGCTCCTTGAGGTCGTTCGCCGCCTTGACGGATTCGGGCTTGAGGACCTTGCCCTTGAGCCCTTCGTAGCCGGGGAGGGAGAGCCGCGTTCGCTCGGGGACGCCTTTCGCGTACTTGCCGGAAAGCACTCCCGAGGCGAGCGGGCTCCAGGTGGTCAGGCCCAGGCCGATACCGTCGTAGAGCCTTTCGAACTCGGCCTCGACCTTGGTCCTGTCGAGGAGATTGTACTGCGGCTGCTCCATCTGCGGCTTGCGGAGGCCTCGCCTGTCCGCGATCTCCCAGGCTTCGCGGATCTGGTCCGCGCTCCACATCGAAGTTCCCCAGTAGAGAGCCTTGCCCGAGGCGACTATGTCGCTCATCGCCCATACCACCTCTTCGACGGGCGTCTCTGGGTCCGGCCTATGGCAGAAAACGAGGTCGATGAAGTCGAAGCCGAAGCGCTTGAGAGAGCCATCGACCGCCTGCATGAGGTACTTGCGGTTGAGGGTGTTCTTCTGGTTCGGGCCGTCGTTGAGGCCCCAGAAGAACTTGCTCGAGACGATGTAGCTTTCCCGCCTGAGACCGAGCCTGCGGAGGGCCGCGCCCATGATCTCCTCCGACTTGCCGGCCGCGTAGGCCTCGGCGTTGTCGAAGAAGTTGACGCCCCTGTCGTAGGCCGCCTTCATCAGCGCGGCGGCCGATTCTGTGTTCACCTGCGGGCCGTAGGTGACCCATGAGCCGAGAGACAATGCGGAGACCTTGAGCCCCGCGCTTCCGAGTCTTCTATATTCCATGGTCAAATAGTACTAAAAACGGAGCCGCGCGGCATCAGGCCTAAAGCGCGAGAGGGGAAGATCCCCGGACGCGCGCGCCGCGGCCGCCCAGGCCCCGCCGGTCGTGAGTCGTCGCCCCTTGAGCTCCCTCGCCTCGTCGGCACGGACAACCTGATCATTCGAGCCCAAATCGAAAATCGGGGAGGAGAAATCGCCGGCGGCGGAGCTTATTTCATCGTTTGTTCATAAGAGCCGGCCGATCCCGGCATAGTTGCGTCGCTTTGCGGGCGGTATACTGAAGTCCCCATGGATAGTACCGAAACGATGGGCACGCGGCCCGTGGGTCGCCTCTTGGCGGAATTCAGCATTCCCGCGATCGGCGGCCTGCTCGTATCCTCGCTTTACAATGTCGTAGACAGGATATTCATCGGCCAAGGCACGGGAGTCAACGGCATCGCGGCGGTGACGGCCGCCTGGCCGATCATGATAGGCAGCCTGGCGATCGGAGTGCTCTTCCAGACGGGCGCGAGGACCCTCGCTTCCGTTACGATAGGCACGGGCGATAGGGCAAAGGCCGAAGAATACGTCTCGCGGGCGATCGGCGCGGCCTTCATCCTCGCGGCCATAGCTTCGGCGGTAATCTGGCTCGCCTCGGAGCCCGTCCTCCGCGCATTCGGGGCGACGGGAGCCACGATGGCGGGAGCGAGGGCCTACACGGGCTGGATCCTGCTCGGCTCGCCCGGCCAGGCCGCCGCGATGGCGGCCGGATCCTCCCTCGCGGCGGGGGGCAGGCCGAAGGCGAGCTTCGTGGTCCAGTTCGCCGGCACCCTGGTAAACGCCGTGCTCGCCCCGATCTTCATCTTCGCCCTGGGACTCGGCGTCGGCGGAGCCGGGCTCGCGGTCGCCATCTCCTGGACTTTCTCGCTGGCGCTCACTCTTGGCTACGTGCTTCAGAAGAAGAGCGTCCTGAGGATCCGGATCCGCTACCTCCTCCCCGAGGCTAGGATGACCGCGAGCCTAATGCGGGTCGGAACTCCCCTCTTCCTCTTTCAGCTCCTTACCTGCGGCACGTTCGTGGTCGCCAACATGGCCGTCCGCCCCTATGGCGGCGAGCTCGGCCTCGCGGTTGTGGGGATCATCGTCACCGTCGCCCAATTCCTCGGATTCCCTCTCTTCGGCATTATCACCGGGGCGCAACCGCTATGGGGCTTCAACTTCGGGGCCGGCAAGTGGCGTCGGATAGGGCGGATCAGCGCCCTGACTTTCGCCTGGACTCTCGCCTTCGCGGCCCTCTCCGAAATCGCGATGGTAGCCGCGCCCGTCTTCTTCGTGCGCCTATTCTCGGGCGACGCGTCGCTTTCCGCGCTCGGGGCGCGATCATTGCGCATATTCGCCTGCGCCTTCATTTTGATTCCGCTCGAGCTCGGGCCCGTCTCCTATTTCCAATCGACCGGCCGGGCCATGCCGGCGGCCACGGCGATGACGCTGCGCTGCTTCAGCTTCATCGCCGGGATGGTCGTCCTGCCTCCGCTTTTCGGATTCGACGGAGTGCTGTGGGCCGGCCCGCTCTCGGACGCCCTGACCGGATTCGTGGGGATCCTCTACGGCAGGCGCATGTTCGTGGAGGTGAGGAGGCAATCGGCCTCCGAGGCCGAGGCCTAGGATTAAGGCTTCCCCGCATGCGAAAGCTGTGGACATATTATGGTAGGTATTCGTATAATCAGGCCAAGAGCCATGTCCGCACTGTACATCGTCATTATCGCCCTCGCCGCGGGGCTAGCGGTCGTATTCTCGGTCCGAGCGCTTCGCGCGGGCTCGAAGCAGGCTTCTCCCTCGCCCGAGGCCTTCCTGCTCGAGGAGGCCATAGTCACCGAGCCCATCGCTCCCGGCATGGAAGGGAAAGCCGAGCTGAGAAGACGGGGGGCGAAGCCCCTGTCGCTCAGGGCGCGGGCGATGGATTCCGCCCAGGCATTCGCGCGCGGCGCCAAGGTGCGCGTGATCGACTACCGCGAGGGCTGCTGCTTCATCGAGAGCGCGGACGAGGTCCATCTGGTCAGGTAGGACGATATCCATGCTCTTCCTCCGGGCCGCCGACCTGCATCTGGTCAAGACCCTCGGCACCCGGATCATGAGCCGCGCGGGGCGATCCGACTCGAGCCTCCGAATCGTTTCCTAGATCCGCGGCCTGGGCGCGGTGGGGAAATCCATTATAATAACCTTATGAGGCTCGGCCTTTCCCTGCATCCGTACGCGGCCGCCATGATCGTGTGCGCAGTCATTTCGCTCCTCCTCGGAGCGCATTCGTGGTTCGGGACCAGGAGGGCCCTGTCTCGCAGCTTCGCCTTCTGCCAGGCGACGATATTCGTCTGGAGTCTCTTCAGGCTGGTCCAATGGGAAGTTACCTCGCCAACGGATCAGCTCGAGGCGCTCAAGCTGCAATACATGGGGATCGCCTTCCTGCCCGCGGCCTATTACATGGTCGCCAGGGCCTTGGCGAAGGCGCCGGTCAAGGGCATCGAGATCCCGCTGCTATTCGTCCCGGGCTTCGCCGTCCTCGGGCTCGTCGCATCCGACGATGTCCATCATTTATTCTGGCTGGGCAACGCGCCCATGTCGCTGCCTATAAACCCGATAGGAGCCTGGGGATTCTGGGCCTTCATCGCGTACGCCTACCTGACCGTATTCGTAGCCCTCGTGATCATCGTCAGGGTCTGTCTCCGCTCTCGCGGAATCGTCGCGCGCGGATTGAGGTACTTGGCCGTACTCCTGATACTGCCTTGCGTGACGAACGCCGTATTCGTCCTCTTCCTCTTCCGAAGGACGGGCTTCGACCCGACTCCGATTGCCTACGCCTTCTCGGGCATCCTCATCGCGATCGCGCTGAGGCGCTTCGATATCCTGGACGCCCTGCCCTATGCCAAGAGCGCGCTCCTCGAGTCGATCGACTCGCCCCTCGTCGTGGTCGATGCCGGCGGCCTGGTCGTCGGCTCGAACGAGGAGACGAAGCGCGTCTCGCCCATGATCGACGCGTTCGAGGGACGGCCCATCGCGGAAGTCTTCCCAGTCCTCGCGGGCGCGGAAAACGAGGGCGACGCGAGGGACTGGAGCTTCGACGGCGTCGATTACCAGATCACCTGCCATGAAGTGAAGCGGAACGGCAAGATATGGAAAGGCAGGGTCTACCTTTTCCGCGACGTCACCGCCCAAGTGAAGGCGAGGCGCGAGATCGAGGAGGCGAGGGCCCGGGCCGACGCTTCCAGCTCCGCCAAGAGCGCCTTCGTCGCGACCGTGAGCCACGAGCTCCGCAATCCCCTGAACGCGATCATCGGTCTCGCCGACCTGGACCTCCGCGCCGGCCCGCCGCCCGACCTGAGGGACGACCTCGAGGTGATCCTCTCTTCGGGCAGGATCCTCCTCGGGCTCGTCAACGACCTGCTCGACTTTTCCAAGATCGAGGCGGGCAGGATGGAGCTCGAGCGCGTCGACTTCGATCTGCACGAGAGGGCCTCGTCCCTCCTCAAGTCGTTCAGGCCGGCAGTCGAGAAGAAGGGGATATTCCTGGATATCGCGGTCGAGGAGGGGACGCCGAGATACGTCAAGGGCGACCCCCTTCGCTACGGTCAAGTCCTCATGAACCTCGTCAGCAACGCCGTGAAGTTCACGGAGCGAGGCGCGGTGACGGTGAGCATCTCGGCGCCGGAGCCCCGCGAGGCTGACAACGACCCGCGGCCCATCCGCGTGCTCACGACCGTTCGCGACTCCGGAATGGGCATCGCGCCCGAGCAGATGCCCAGACTATTCCAGGAATTCTCGCAGGCCGACCCGAGCGTGGGGCGGCGATTCGGCGGGACGGGCCTCGGCCTCTCGATCAGCAAGAGGCTCGTCGGCCTGTTCGGAGGCGAGATCGAGGCGAAGTCGATCGTGGGCAAGGGGAGCGTCTTTTCCTTTACCGCGCGCTTCGAGCCGAGCGAGGAATCGAAGCTGCGGTCCGCGCCAAAGGCCGAGACAGAGAGCGGGAAGGCTCTCCGCGTCCTGGTCGTCGACGACGACCCGATCAATGGCGCCGTCGCGAGGCGCTACCTCGAGCGCCAAGGGCACTTCGTAGTCTCCGCCGGCACGGGCGCCGGCGCAATCGATCTGCTCGGCGAGGGCGAGTTCGACCTCGTCCTCCTCGATCTCGGTCTGCCGGACATGGATGGCTTCGAGGCTTGCAGGCTCATGCGGTCACGGGCGTCGGGAAAGCAGGGCGGAGAGCCCCAGATCGCGGCGATGACGGCCCGCGTCGAATCGGGCATCAGGGCCGCCTGCGCTTCCGAGGGGATGGCCGACTGTCTCGCCAAGCCGCTCGACCCCGCAGCCCTCAACAAGCTCCTTCACAGAATCGCGGAGAGCTCCCGCGACTTGGGTCCCCGGGCCGCGGCCTCGGTGCAGGCATCGCGAGTCGACGCGACGGAGAGCCGCGAGCCCCCGCTCGCGCCCGGGACTCCGCTCGTGGACGAGGACGCCCTCCTCGGGCGGCTCGACGGGGATGCCGCCTTCATGCGCGAGCTCCTGGGCTATTTCATCGAAGAGGCCGACGGACGCCGCGACGCGATCGCGAAGGCCATGGCGGAGCGCGATCCGGACTCGCTGCAGCGGCTCTGCCACGGGCTCAAGGGAAGCGCTCTCACCCTGCGGGCGGATCCGATCGCCGCTGCGGCGGCGACAGTGGAGCTCGCCTGCATGAAGGCCGGCCGGGGCGGCCCTGGCCTCGACGGCCCCTTCGCTCAAGTCGCCGCGGCCGCCGAAGGGCTGGACGGCCTCCTTTCCGATACGGTCGCTGCGGCGCGCGCGATCCTCGAGAGGTCCGGCTCCGCGCGGCCCTAAGCCGTACGCGCGACGCCGAGCGCGGTCGGCACACCGTCGCTCGCGGGAGCAGCGGCCGCCTCCGGCTCATTTGAAGTACTTCAGGAAGCTCCCGTAGCCCTCGCGCTCCATGTCCGCCACGGGTATCAGCCGCAGGGCCGCCGAGTCCATGCAGTAGCGGAGTCCCGTCGGAGGGGGACCGTCGTCGAAGACGTGGCCGAGATGCGAGTCGGCGTAGCGGCTGCGCACCTCGTCGCGCACCATGCCGAGGCTCGTATCCGTATTGACAAATACGTTCGAGGGGACGAGGGGTCGCGTGAAGCTGGGCCAGCCGGTACCCGACTCGAATTTGTCGCGGGAGCTGAACAGCGGCTCGCCCGATACCACGTCGACGTAGAGCCCTTCGCGATGATCGTTCCAGTACTCGTTGTGGAAAGGAGGCTCGGTACCGTCAGCCTGGGTGATGTCGAATTGCATCGAGGTCAAAGTCTTCTGAAGCGCGGCCTTGGACGGTTTCGTGTAATGACCGTTGACCGCGGAAGGCGGGGCCCCGGGATCGGCGAGGGCGGCGGCTCCCCATACCCGGGCGAAGAACTGATCGCGGCCCGAATGGACGCGGTAATTCTCGTAGTAGGCCTGGTTCCTGCGCGCGAATTGCTGATGGTACTCCTCGGCGGGCCAGAAGCGGGGAGCCGGACTGATCGGCGCGACGATCGGCTTGCCGAAAACCTTCGATGCCGCGAGGTCGGCCTTGGAGGCCTCCGCGGCCGCCTTTTGGGTCTCGTCCAGATAGAATACGATGGGCCTGTATTGAGGCCCCCGGTCCACGAAGGCGCCGTCCGGATCGGTCGGGTCTGTGTGGTGCCAGTACAGGTCGAGGATCTGCTCGTAGCTGATCCTCGAGGTATCGAAGGTCACGAGGACGGCCTCGACGTAGCCGTTCCGCTCGTAGTCGTCGTAGGTCGGGTTCGGGGTCTTGCCCCCGGTATAGCCCGAGACGGCGGAAATGACCCCGTAGGTCTTGTCGAAGGCCGATTCGAGGCTCCAGAAGCAGCCTCCCGCGAAGAGCGCGGTCTCGACGCCGGTCGGCGCGGCCATGGTCGCCCCGGACGCCCCGATCATGATCGCGGCGGCCAAAGTCGCCGCCATCGCCAAACGCTTTACCATATGCTTACCCTCCGGCGCCTCGGGCGCCCAAGAATCATCCGAACGTGAACGAGAAGAGCCTGATCATTCCTTTTACGTCCAGCTTGAGCACGCGGGCGCCGCCAGCCCCGAGGGCGACCACGTGATAGAGCCTGCTCGAATCCGGTTTGACGATTCCTCCGCGAAGGTCGTTAGTGTCGGCAAGAGGCGCTTCGTCCAATTGGGCGGCGATGCTCCCGCCGCCGCCGGCCGGCTCCGCGACCAGGTAGGCGTTCCATTGCGCGTAATCGTTGTCCTGGACTACCGGCCAGCTGACGCCGAGATCGCGAATCGCTCGGGACAGGTTCGCGGAGACCTTCTCGAAGGCGAACTCGGGCGCGTGCGCGGCGGCATCAGTTCCGGATTCGGGACCATATGAGGATAGCCAGCTTGACGATCACCATCCCGGCCAAGATGTAGAAGAGCCACGGATCGGCGCCCCCCCGAAAGGATTGGACCGCGATCGCCAGGACCAAGAGAGCCACTCCAGCCACATAGGCGAAGCGGCTCGCGCGGTACAGGTGGAGCGCCTCGCGCTCGTCGCGCGCCTTCTGTCGGAATAGGATGCCGGCGTACAGGCCCGCCGCCGCCACGAGGAGGGCTAGGATGCTCATCTGCACTTTATTCGGCATGATGAGGTCCAGGGGATCGAGCTTGAGCGCCAGGAGGATCACGAAGGCGAGCGATACGAGGATCTCAGCGAGGTTCGATAACATAGAACAGCTCCTCCACCGAGCGGCCGAAGAGCTTCGCGGTCATGAGCGCGAGAAGGACGGACGGCACGTAATTGCCCTTCTCCATCGCGATCACGGTCTGCCGCGTCACGCCGATCGACCTGGCGACCTCTTCCTGCGTGAGGCCCGCTCCGAGGCGAAAGCCGCGCAGGTTGTTGCCGACCGTCTTATATTCCACAATTTCAATGTATGGATGACTTGACATGGGAGTCAAGTTAATTTGACATGCTTGATAATGGATCCAGGCGGCGCAGCCCGCTTCTAATTTCCTGTCGTATGAGAGAGAATGCCGCGGAGGGTCAGATGGCAGTGGCTAAGGTACGATTCGAGACGAGCATGGGCGGGATTACCATCGAGCTTTTCGAGGCTGAATGCCCGATAACCGCGAAGAATTTCCTCGCGTACGTGAACTCCGGATTCTACGATGGGACGATCTTCCACCGGATCATACCGGGCTTCGTAGTCCAGGGAGGGGGAATGCTCCCGGGGCTCAAGCAGAAGGAAACGCGGGATCCGATCGTCAACGAGGCGGCCAAAGCGCCTGCCAACAAGCGGGGCACCCTCGCCATGGCGAGGACCTCTGACCCCGACAGCGCGACGAGCCAGTTCTACATCAATCTGTCGGACAATAGGAGCCTCGATTTTACCGGCAGGGGCCCCGCCGGCGCCGGCTATTGCGCATTCGCGCGGGTGGTCGAGGGGATGGATATCGTCGATGGGATGGCGGGCGCGCCCACCGGAAGAAGGCCCCCCCACTCGGACGTACCCAGGGAGGACATCGTGCTCGTCAAGGCCTCGGTCCTGGACTGAGGCGAAGGCTCAGGCGCCGAGCTTTTCCGCCCGCGGTCGGGGAACTGCCCGCCGTCTCTGGATCGTCCCTGGAACGTCTATGCCCGCGAGGCCCAGCATCCTCTTGAACGCGGAGGATTCCTTCTTGAGCTCGCGGGAGCCCCTCGTGATCTTGCAGAGGGACAGGCCGAGATCCTTGGCGATCTCCCGCTGGGGTCTGCCGTTCGCAATCTGCTTGACCAGGGCCCAGCGCTTGGCTATCTCATCCGCCTCGGATGCGGTGAAGAGGCTGTAGAGGAATTCCTCGATGAGCGCGGGATCGGAGTTCGAGAGCGCCCTCGACATCTCCGAGATGTTCGCGGAGACGAGTTCGGTATCGTTGACCATGCGATAAATATACCCTAATTCGCGGAAACCCGCCAGTCGCCTCGGCTATCCCTCCAGGGCTTCAGTCCTTGAATCGTCGCGAGGCGATGAGGGATCGGCCCTCGAAGTCTCCCGCCGCCGAGAAGAGATCGCGGAGACTCGAGGGCACGGCCTTCTCGGCGTCGGAGGAAGAGACGATATAGCCGTCGCCGGCCGCCTTGCCGCCGAGGTGGAACGCGAAATTGACGTCCTCCGAGACTATTTTCCCCGTCGCGCCTGGCCTCTGCCAGGTGGTACGCCCAGCGTGGAAGGCGAAGCGGAAGCTCAGCGGCACCTCGAGCTTGAAGACCTCGTAGCCGATCAGGGCGCGATCGAGGAGGAGGCGGAAGGCCGCCAGCACCGGATTCATTCCTTCGTCCTGGGGCGGGAAGAGAAGGAGGCAGCCGGCGTTATCCCTTATCCAGACGATGCCGCCGCATTCCTTCGACCAAGGCTCGAGGAAGGCGGCGAAGTCCTCGCGGAGCTTGTCCAAACGCTTCTCCCCGATGCGCTCCAGGAGGTTCTTCTGGTTGCCGATTGCCGCGTAGCAGAAGCGGACGGCGATATCCGTCCCTTCCTCCAGGGCCGGCCATCCGGGGAAGGATCCCCGCCCTCCCGGACCGGCAGCGATCGGCTCCGTCTCGCCGCCTCCCTCGGGGACGCCGGCGAACGCGAGGGCATCGTCGAAACGGCCCGGGCCGAAGCCCGATTTGAACAGAGCCGCCCCGACGTAGTCGCAGGCGCCGGCGAAGAAATAGGCCGCGGGATCCGTCGACTCGCCGCGTCGGTCGAGCACGCCCCAACCGCGGCAGTCCAGGCTATCGAGCTTGGAAGCCAGCTCGATCACGCGATCGCTTCCGAGCCCCGCATCGAAGTACACGAAGGCGCCCGGCGCCTTTTTCCTGCAAACCCGCGAGAAGACGGCATCGGCGACGATCTCGCGGGCCGTACCCGACGGGAACGAGCGGGAGGCGAAGGCGGAGAGGGCCTTGTCCGCCGGGTCGGCTGCGCATATGAGGATATTCATCCGGCGCCCAGGCCCACCGAATAGATGAGGGCGCGCGAGCCGGACTCGAGGCTCGGGCTGAAGCGGTCGAGGATGACGCGGTCCAGGGTGCCCGCGACCGCTGGACTGATCGAGAGGCTGTCGGGCGGAGTCCACCGGGACTCGGACTCGAAGACTTCCCGGCAGGTCTCCTGCTTGAGTATCTCCCCAATGTCGGGAAGGTAGCGAATGGGTCCCGTATGCACCGCCGCCCGCACGCGTACCGGCTCGCCGATGCGATTGTAGGCCCTGTTGTAGATGAAGAGCTCGTGGAGGAGGGCCATCCCCGCGAGGACCGACGATGTCGTGGAATGGCCGAAGAGGAAGGCGGCGAGGGCCCCGTCGCCCTCCCAGCTCCATACCCGGCCGGAGCGCCTCTCGGCGCAGCGGGCTATCATGGCTCGCAGGTCGTCGTAGGCTCCCCGAGCCGCGGTCTCGCCGTGCACCTTGACGATATGCGAATTCTTCGCGACGTCGACGCGGAGGAGGGAGAAGCGGAGCTCTTCGCCGTGGAGGATGCGCCCCCAGTTCTGACTGCGCCTTATCCGGGGGTCCTCCATGAATCGGCCGGTCTCGGAGTCCCAGAGAAAGCCCTCGGCCCCGATGGCCTTGAAGATCTCGCGTAGGCCGCCGATTCTGTAGGAGCGGCCCATGAAGCCTTCTTTGTCCAGGATGGCGAGCCGCTCGACGAAGTGGAGCAAGAGATCCTCTTCGACGATATCGTCGACGATGCGGGAGGCCGCGGTCTGTCCCTGCATCGGGATATTCGGCGGGAAGCCCGTCCGGCGGCGGAGGTCGTAGTCGGGGATCACGTCCTGCGCCACCCGCTCGAGCATATCCGCGTTGAGGGATTCGTAGAGGCTTTTTTTCAGCATCTGCGAGAGGGCCCCCCTGACTTTCATCCGGGGACCTCCCGCGCGAAGCCTGTATTTTTCATGCATTTCACTTTAAGGTATGGGACTCGCCGCGTAAAGACCGACGAGGACCCTAAATCCGTTCCGCGTAGGCCTCCATGGCCGACCGCAGATAGTCGGCGAGGCCCGGGGCGATAGCTTCGTAGCGGGCCCTGAATCGCTCGTCCTCGAGGTACATGCGCCCGAGGCCCGCGAACATTTCGGGCGTCGGCTCGTAGAACGATCGCAGGTGCCCGTACTTCCGAGCCATGAGCGCCTGCACCTCGCCCGAGCCCGGCGCTTCCCCCCGAGCCATGGCCGAGGCGACCGCTTCATCTATCGCCTTTCCCTCGGCCGTCACCTTGGACCATTCGGCCTTCGTCATTCGCGCCAGTCTCGCCTGGCTCTGGGCGTAGGCCTCGCTCGCGCCCCAGCGTTCCTGGGCCTCTTTTTTGATCGTCGCGACCTCTTCTTTCGCGAATCCGGCGTAAAGCTCTTCATCTCTCAGCATAGTCTCTCCCTTGAGCCGACCGATCGTCCGGTCGATAGTGTCCATAAGCCGGGCCATGCGCTCCGCGCGGGCCGCCAAGAGGCGCTTTTGCGTCTCGAGCGCTCCGACAGGCTCGAAGCCCGGTTCGTCGAGGATTCGGCCGATCTCCTCCAGGCCCATATCGAGCTCGCGATAGAAGAGGACCTGCTGAAGGCGCAGGAGCTCGCTTTCCCCGTAAAGCCGGTAACCCGAAGCGCTTCGGGTCCCGGGTTTCACGAGGCCGATGGCATCATAGTGATGGAGCGTGCGCACGCTGACCCCCGCCATCTCCGCAAGTTTCTTTATCGTATAGGCCACGATCTCTCTCTCCTCGATGCAAAAGATAAAGTATGACGTAACGTTAGAGTCAAGCGCGAAATCAGGGGGCGCTTTTTAATATTGTTGACATTTTAGTGAACACATAGTAGTTATAATGTGCCCACGTAACTTGGAGGGTACATGCGTGTCCCTATTGTCGATATCGGCAATTCCAAGGGGATCAGGATTCCCCAGGCTATCCTTAAGCAGGTGCGATTCTCGGATGAGGTCGAATTGGATGTCGCCGAGGGGAAGATCACCCTGCGCAGGACCGTCGATCCGGCCTTCGTTCCGGATTTTTCCTCTTTCGCCGAGCTGGACGACGAGTCGATTCAGCGCATTTTGAGGAATATAAGCGGCCGCGATCTGATCACGGCCCTCGTCGGCGCGGATCCAGGGATCAAGAAGGCGATGTACCGAAACTTATCCGCTCGCGTCAAGGCTTACGTCGAGCCTACGGTGGCGAGGCTCGAGAAGGGCGACGCGCGGGATTTGATCATCGAGCGAAGTCGCAATACTCTTTGCGAGGCGCTCATGGAAGTCGTCAAGGACTAGGGGGGAAGATGGCAATCAAAGGTGAATGGATCCGCTACGGGAATGGAACGGGCTACTTCGCGAGGCCCGAGAGGGCTACGGGCCCCCTGCCGGGAGTCCTGGTCATCCAGGAGATCGGCGGCGTCAACCGGCAGATCGAGGACGTGACGCGCCGCATCGCCGCGGCCGGCTACGCGGCCCTGGCGCCCGATCTCTTCGCCGTTGGCGGAGAGCGGCCGCCCGCACTGTCGGCGGACAGGGTCGCCGAGGCCTTCGGATACTCGGCCAAACTGCCGCCGGGTACGATGTTCGATCCCGCGACCAGGGAAGCGGCCTTGGCGAAGCTCCCGGAGCCGGAGAGGCTCAGGATAGGCGAGACCTTCGGTCAAGTCTTTACCTTCGCCGGTCCCGGCCGAGCCGATTCGCTGATGCCCCTCTTGAGATCGGCCTTCCGCCACCTGCGCGACGAGAGGGCCGAAACCAAGGGACAGAAGGTCGCCTGCGTCGGCTTCTGCATGGGCGGGGGGATGTCGGCGCTCCTGGCCTGCGAGGAAGATGAGCTCTCGGCCGCTGCAGTGTTCTACGGCAATGCCCCGGCCGCTGAAAAGATCGCGCGCATCAATTGCCCCGTCATCGCCTTCTACGGCGCCAAGGACCAGCGCGTGAACGCCGGCATCCCCGCGTTCCAGGCCGCGATGAGCGCGGCCGGGAAGTCCTACGAGCACTACGTCTACGAGGGTGCCGGACACGCCTTCTTCAACGACGACGGAGCGTCGTACAACGAGGCGGCGGTCCGCGATTCCTATCAGCGGCTCCTGGCCTTCTTCGCGAAGAACCTGGCCGGATAGGCCGATGGCGCCGGCCGCTTTGGCGCTCCCCCACCTTGCCTAAGGTCGACGGGGCAATTAGTATCCGTCCATGGAGAAGTACTTCTTCACTTACGAGGACATACACAAGACCTCCCTCGCCATCGCGGTGCGAGTCAAGGCCTCGGGCTTCGAGCCCGACGTCATCGTCGCGATCGGATCCGGGGGCTTCATCCCCGCGCGCATCATGCGCACCTTCCTGGGCAAGCCGATCCTGGCCGTCGGGGTAGCCTATTACGACGCCGATGACAAGCCCATCGAGCTCCCGCGAATGGTGCAATGGATCGAGGAGGCCGAGAAGAAGCTCTCGGGGAAGCGCATCCTCCTAGTCGACGAGGTGGACGATTCGAGGACGACCCTCGAGTACTGTATTCGCGAGCTCTTGCGCCACAAGCCGGCGGAGATAGCGGTCGCGGTCCTGCACAACAAGCTCAAGGCCAAGCAGGGCGTGATCCCCGCAGAGGTGAAGCGCTATTTCGCCGGCCAGGAGATCGAGGATCGGTGGGTCTGCTACCCCTGGGACGCGCAGGATATCGAGGCCCATCTCGCCTCCGCAGCGAAGGCGGGCGGGGATTGCCTGTGTCGCGACGAGGCCGCCGGCGACTAGCTCTCGGCGTCGAATCTGATGAGTATCTCGACTCGCCGGTTGTAGGCCCTGCCCTCGGGCGTATCGTTGGGGCGAGCCGGCTTCGTGTCGCCGTAGCCGGTCGCCGACAGGCGCTCCTTGGGGACGTCGAGCAGCTGGAGGGCCTCGGTCACCGATACGGCCCGCGCGGCCGAGAGCATGAGGTTGGAGTCGTACGTACCGCCCCGCGCGAGCGGAGTGTCGTCGGTATAGCCTTCGATCGAGATGGGGTTGGGAAGGCCGCGCAGGAGCTCGGCCACCTTCGAGAGCGTGGCGATCGTCCCTTCCTCCAGGTCGGCCGAGCCCACCTTGAAGAAAGTATCCCCGGCGAGGGCGAGGACGATGCCCCGAGCCTCGGTGTAGACGCGGATGGATCCGGTCTTGATCTCGGTGGACAGGGTCGAGAGCGCCTTCTCCTGGAAGGGGTCGCGTTTGGGCGAGCGCTTCGGCGAGAGGCCCGTGCCGGGCGGGGGCGTGAGCGTCGCCTCGGTCGGGGAGGTCGAATGGCCGCCCTGGCCCTCCTGCGCCTGTACCCCCGGCATGTTGAAGGCGCTCGACAGGGACTCGGCGAGGGCGTTGAACTTGGTCACCTCGACCTTCGACTCGGCGTAGAGGACGACGAAGAGGACCATGAGCAGGGTGATCATGTCGGAGTAGGTGAGGAGCCAGCGCTCCGCGTTCTGCGGCTTCTCCGGCTCTTCTTTCTTTTTCCGAGGCTTCGCCGGTCCTTTCTGCGCCATCCGCTATTCCTCGTTGAAGGACTCGAGGGCGCTGCGCTCGCCCTCGGAGACGAAGGCGGCGAGCTTGTCCCCGACGAGCTTCGGGCTCTCGCCCTGCTGGATCGCCAGGACGCCCGCGATGATCATCTCCTTCGTGTTCTTCTCCTTGGAGAGGACGAGCTTGAGCTTGAGGGCCAGAGGCAGCCAGACGAGGTTGGCCATCGCGATGCCGATGAGGGTGGCGATGAAGGCCACGGCTATGTGGGAACCGAGCTTGTCGGGCTCGGACAGGTTGGATAGGACGATGATCAGGCCGAGGACCGTGCCGATGATGCCCATCGTCGGCGAGAAGCCGCCTGCGGCCTCGAAGAGCTCGGCCTGATGCTTGCGGTGCTTCTCGAATATCGCGACGTCGTTCTCGAGCAGCTCGCGAAGCGCCTCGGAGTCGGTGCCGTCAATGACGTAGCGCAGCCCCTTCTTGAGCAGGGGATCCTCCTTGGCGTCGAGCGACTGCATGTCCTCCTCGAGGGACAACAGGCCGTCGCGGCGCGACTTCTCGGCCAGGGCGACGAAGCGCAGAGCCAGGTCCTTCTCCTTTGTCGGGGGCATTCTCATGGCGTCGCCGATGAGCTTGGGAATGGACAGCACATCGCTAAGGTCGAAGGCGGTCAGCAAGGCGCCGAAGGTGCCGCCGAATATTATGATCAGTGGAGATGGGAGGATGAGGCTCGCCGGGTTGCCGCCCTCGATCATGAAGGCGACGAGGAGAAGTCCCAGCCCGACCGGTATTCCGAGTACGGTTGCGAGATTCATTGAATACTACCTCGGCAGAAAATGGCGCAGGCATTAGGATGGACGCTCGTTCCGCCCGCGGCCGAGGGTCTCCTCCCGCATGCACTTTATCATATATTCCCGGGGTCGCCTATCGACGGCGAGCCGGGGCTCGACGGGCGCGTCGGCTTCCCCCGGCCCGCCGCCGTTATTGACTAAGGGGCCGTTAGCGGCGACGATTGGTCCATGGACAGGGGAGACGCTCCGATCGATCCCGACGAAGCCTTGCTCTTCGCGGCCGACATCGCGCGGGTGATGCTCGAGAGCGGGGGCGAGACCTACCGCTCCGAGGAGGCGGCCGTGGCCGCGGCGGGGGCCCTCGGCGGCGCGGAGGCCGAATGCTACGCGACTCCCACCGGAATCACCGTCTCCTTCGGCGGCCTGGACGGGAGAGTCCATTCGATCGTGCGGCGCATCAAGCGGCGCGCAATGCACCTCGAGCGCGTGGCCCTGGTCGAGGCCCTGGCCCGCTCCCTCGTCGCGGGAGCCCTGGACTTCTCCGCGGCCTCGGAGGAATTGGGCCGCATCGAAGGGCTGCGGGGGCGCGGCCCGGCCTCCTCCTCCGCGGCAGCGGCGGCCGGGGCCGGATTCTTCACCCTCCTGTTCGGCGGCGCCTGGAACGACGCTCTCGTCGCCGCCGCGACAGGGGCGCTGATCTCCCGTCTTCCTCCCGTCATGGCCAGGAGGCAGCTGCCGGACTTCTTCGCGAATCTTGTCGCCGGCGCGGCCGCGACCTTCCTCTGCCTCGTCGCGCGGCGGCTGGGCTTCGCGACGAGCGCCGACGCGACCGTAATCGGCGTCCTGATGCTCCTCGTGCCCGGGATAGCGGTCACCAACGCGATACGCGATACCATAGCCGGGGATCTGGTCTCCGGCGTCGCGAGAGGAGCCGATGCCTTCATGTCGGCCGCCGCGATATCCGTCGGCGCGGGCGCCGCCTACCAGGCCTGGCGCCTCCTGGGCGGGACCATCCCCTCGTGAAGGCCGGGGCCCTTCCCTGATGCGCCTCCTGGAGCCTCTCTGGGCCGGCCTGGCCACTGCGGCCTTCGCGGCCATGTTCAACCTCCGCGGGAAGGATCTGCCCCTCGCGGCGGCGGGCGGCTCGCTCGGCTGGGCGGTGGCCGCGCCGCTCCAGGCCGCGACGGGCTCGCAGGCAGTCGCCTATTGCGCGGCGTCCGTGGTCATCGGCATATGGGCCGAGCTGATCGCCGCGATCAGGAGGAGGCCGGCCGCGGTCTATGCCGCCTGCGGAATAATCCCCTTGGTACCCGGCGGCGGGATGTACTATACGATGCTCTATTACGTCCGGGGCAATGGCTCGAGCGGCCTCGCGACGGCCTTCGCGACCCTCCAGACCGCCGGAGCCATAGCCGTGGGCCTGGCCCTGTCCGGAGCGGCCTCGCGGCTGCTCTCGCTGCGCGCCATCGCGAGGCGGATCGGGAGAAGGCCCGGGGGCGTCGATAAAGCGGGGAGATGAGGCGCCGGCACCCTCGGGTCGCCGCTATTGGCCTCGGAGGCGGCGCAGGAAGCCGCCCGCGTCGATGTAGTTGGACTGGGCGGCCAGCTTGCCGCCGCGATAATAGCGAACGTAGGGGACTTGGTCGTTGCCGAGCGCGGTTTCCTTGAATTCCATGAAGGGCTCGAAGAAATCCTCGAGGTCGTACTCGACCCAGAAGACCTCGGTTTCTCCGTCGGTCTGCATCGAGCCGAGATAGGAGCGCATCCAGGTCCACTGGGGGCACCAGCTCTGCGTGAGCACGACGGCGACGGCATCGGCGGCGCCGGTCACGCCCGGACCGAACTCGCCCGAGCGAATGGCCTCGAGGCAATCCTGCCCGCTCAGCTTCCTCATGCCCCTTCCCGGTCCTGGCAGAGCGAGGATGCGCCACGGGGCGAGAGGGCGAGCGCAATCTTCTCGCCGAGGAGCCTGTCGTTCACCGGCTTGACCAGATAGGCGGCCGGGGACGTGCTCTTCGCCCGATCCTCGCTGCCCTTGCTCGGGTAGGCCGTGAGATAGATCACCGGCACGTCGCATACGAGCTTGAGTCTTCTGGCCGCGTCCACGCCGTCGATGAAGCTGCGCAACTTTATGTCCATGAGAATGAGGTCGGGCTTATGGGCGAGGACGGCTTCGAGGACCTCGTCGCCCGAGTCCACGATGGCGGGGACATGGTGCCCGATGCTCTCGAGGCTTTCCTGAAGCTGCATGCTCACTATGGGCTCGTCCTCGACGATCAATACGCTCGCCATCCCGATTGCTCTCCCATTTACTAATATATACCATGGGAGAAGCGGCCGACTAGCTCGGATTCGGCGGCGGGAGGCGCCATGCGGGACGCGAAGAGGGCTATCGAGAGCTTCATTTTCCCCTTCGACGGCATTACGTCCAAGGTGCACGCGGTCGTCTTCATCCGATACCGGTACGCCAGCACGGCGGTCGTCGTCGTCCTCTACGCCCTGGCCCTCGTCGCCACGGGAAACGCTCTCGGTGTATCCAGCAACTACTTCGTCATCGCGCCGGTCATCGTCGCCGCCCTCGGCTTCGGTACGCGCGGGGGCCTCGTCGCCGGCCTCCTCGGCCTGCCTTCCAATCTCCTGCTCTACGGCCTCTTGGGGCATCCCGAGTTCTCGCCCGCGAGCAAACCCATCGCCGAGCTCTCCGGCTTGGTGGTGGGCCTCGCATTCGGCCGCCTCGCCGACTATTTCCGCATCGTGGAGCGGGAAATCAAGAAGCGCATGGCCACCGAGGAGGCCCTCCGCGCCGCCCTCGCCGAGAAAGGCCTTCTGCTGCGCGAGCTCCACCATCGAGTCAAGAACAATCTCAACGTCATGAAGAGCCTCATCCAGCTTCAGCGGAATCGCTCGGCCAACGCGGAATTCCTCGAGGCGGCCGACGAGCTGACGAGCAGGATATTCGCCATCTCCCTGGTCCACGACCAACTCTACAAAGACCAGGAGTTGTCTGCTATCGACCTCTCGCGATACGTCCAGGCCCTCGTCGCCAATCTCGTCTCGGCGCTCGGCCTCGAGCCTTCGCGCATCGGCCTTTCCCTGGGGGCGGAGGCCGGCCGTCTGGTGCCCGTGGATTCGGCCATATCGCTCGGACTCATAGCCAACGAGGTTCTCATGAACTCGCTGAAGCACGCGTCGCCGGGGAGGGAGGGCAAGCCCCCGATCCGGGTCTCGCTCGACGCGGAAGGAGGGGAGTGCCGCCTTTCGATACGCGACGGCGGTCCCGGGCCGGGGCCCGGTATGGAGGGGGACGCGGCCAAGGGAGGCTTGGGCCTGAAGCTCGTAGGCGCCCTCGCCGCCAGCCTCGGAGGGAAGGCCGGCTTCGTCGCGATCGAGGGAGGCGTCGAAGCCCGCTTCGAGCTGAGCTTCCCGCTGTCGAGGCCGCCCGCCCCCCCGGACTTGAGGCCTCTGGGTCAGGCTTCTCCCATGTACGGATAGCGCCAGTCCCTGGGCGGATCGAGGTTCTCCTTGACCGCCCGCGGGCTCGCCCAGCGCAGCAGGTTCAAGTAGCTTCCCGCCTTGTCGTTGGTGCCCGAGGCTCTGGCGCCGCCGAAGGGCTGGCGGCCGACCACGGCGCCGGTGGGCTTGTCGTTGACGTAGAAGTTGCCGGCCGCGGAGACGAGCGCCGCGGAGGCGGCGTGGATCGCGCCCCGGTCGCGGGCTATCACCGAGCCGGTGAGGCCGTAGGGCGAGGTCGAGTCCACCAGGCGGTAGGCCGCGTCCATGTCCCGGTCGTCGTAGACGTAGGCGCTGAGCACCGGGCCGAAAATTTCGCTCTCCATGGTCTCGTAGCGCGGATCAATGGCCTGGACGAGGGTAGGCTGGATGAAGAAGCCCTTCGATTTGTCGCCCTTGCCTCCGGCGAGGATCCTGGACGCGCCGGAGGAACCGGCCCTAGCGACGTAGGACATGATCGAATCGAAGGCAGCCTCGTCGATCACGGCGCCGAGGAAGTTCCGGAAGTCGGTCACGGGTCCCATGGGCAGGGACCTTGCCATGTCCGAGAGCCTGTCGAGGAAGGCGGAACCCATGGAGGCCGGCACGTAGAGGCGGGAGGCCGCCGAGCACTTCTGTCCCTGGTACTCGTAGGCGCCGCGGACGGCCGCGACGAGGGCGACGTCCTGGTCCGCCGAGGGATCGACGAGGATGAAGTTCTTCCCGCCCGTCTCGCCGACTATGCGCGGATAGCTCCGGTAGGAGGGGAGCCTGTCGGCTATGCCCTTCCACAGCTGCCTGAAGACCTCGGTGGAGCCGGTGAAGTGCAGGCCCGCGAGCTCGGGCCTCGACAGGACCACGCCGCTGATGACCGAGCCCTTCCCGGGCACGAAGTTGATGACCCCGGGCGGCAGGCCGGCTTCCTCGTAGAGTTTCATGAGGAAGTAGTTCGAGAGGACGGAGGCCGACGAGGGCTTCCAGACCACGACGTTGCCCATCATCGCGGGGGCGCTCGCGAGGTTGGCCGCTATCGCGGTGAAGTTGAAGGGAGACACTGCGTAGACGAAGCCCTCGAGGGGACGGTAGCTCATGCGGTTCCACTCGTCGATCAGGCTGTTGGGCTGGCTAGAGTAGATCGATTCCATGAACGACGGATTGACCCTGAAGTAGTCTATCGCCTCGCAGGCTGCGTCGATCTCGGCCTGCTGCGCGGTCTTGGATTGGCCCAGCATGGTCGAGGCGACGAGGAGGGGCCGATACTTGCCGGCCGCGAGGGCGGCGACCCGGCGAAACGCCGCGGCCCTCTCCTCCCATGGCGTCTCCTGCCAGCCGCGCTTCGCGGCCAGGGCCGCCTCCACCGCGGCCTTCGCCTCCGCCTCGCCCGCGAGGTGGTAGTGGCCGAGAGAGGCGGTCCGATCGTCCGGCCGGAGTATCCGGGCCGTCGTGCCGGTACGGACTTCCTTGCCGCCGATGATGAGGGGGATATCGAAATCGCCGCCGAGGAGGCGGTCGATCTCGACTTTGAGCTTCGCGCGGTCCGCGCCGCCCGGCGCGTAGGAGAATGTCGGCTCGTTGTCCGCGGGGGGAGTCTTGAGCAGTGCGTCGTTCATGGCTTCTCCAGATATATCAACTTGATTTCAGATGTACTATCCCAAAAAACCCGGGCTCTGGCAAGCGTCTTCCCGATCCGCGGCCGGGATGGACTCCCAGTCTTGACCCTCTTCGACGCCCGTGGTAACCCTACTCGGTCTCGATTCCGGTCCCGCGATGAGGCTATCAAAGAGGAGTCGATCATGGAAAAGGCGATTTTCGCCGATTGAAGACCTCCGATATGCCCCGCCTTTCCGAGCTTCTCGGTCTTGCGACCATTCCCGCCCGCCGCGGGGCCCTGGTCCTCGCCTTCGTGGGAGCGGGGGGCAAGACGAGCGCGATGTTCGCCCTCGCCCGCGAGCTCCGCGATTCCAGGCTCGTCGCCACGACGACGACGAGGCTGCGCGATCCGCGCTCGGAGACGGGCAGACCCATCGATCGCGTAGTCGTGGATCCTCGCCTCGCCGATGCGGTCGATGAGGACGGAGAGGTCGAGGATTTTGCGCCGCGGCGCGGAGGCGGCGCCCTCGTCCTCGCCTCGGCGGCCGAGCAGGAAGGGCAAAAGCTCATAGGTATTCGTCCCTCGCGAGTAGGGACTCTTCGAGCCGTCGCGGATTTCGTGCTCGTCGAGGCGGACGGCTCGCGCGGGCTTCCGATAAAGGCCCCTGCCGCGTGGGAGCCGGTCGTCCCGGACTGCGCCGACCTGGTCGTCGGCCTCGTCGGCCTCGATTGCCTCGGCGAAGCCCTCGGTCCCGAGATAGCGCATCGCCCGGAGATCCTCGGACCCCTCGTCGGCTGCGCGCCCGGGGAGCCACTGGGTGTCGATCACCTGATCCGCCTCGCGCGAGCGGCCGAGGGTCTCTTCAAAGGCTCCCCGCCTTCCGCCCGCCGCGCGATCCTGCTCAACAAGGCCGACGCCCTTCAGTCCGATGCTGTCCTCGCCCTCGTCGACGCCCTCGTCGAAGGAGGCGTGCCGGCGGAGATCGTGATCGCGTGCTCGCTTCGAGACGGCGACGGTCCGAAGGGGATCGCGTCGCGGTCATCCGCGTCGCGGTCATCCGCGAAGGATCTTGCATGACCGGAGGCGAAGGCGGAATCGTCCTGGTGCGCGGCGCCGGCGACCTGGCCACGGGGACGATAGTGCGACTCTCGCGCTCGGGCTTCCTCGTCGCCGCCCTGGAGACCGAAAGGCCCACTGCCGTCCGAAGGGGGGTGGCCCTCTCGGAGGCGGTCTACGACGGAGAGGCCGAAGTCGAAGGCGTCTCGGCCAGGTCCGTCGAGGATGCGCGAGAGCTTCTAGAGGTCGTCGCGCCGGGCATCGTGCCCGTCCTGGTCGATCCCGGCTGCTCCGCGCTCTCCGAGCTCCGGCCCATCGCCCTGGTCGACGCCATAGTCGCCAAGCGCAGCATCGGGACGAGCGCTGGCATGGCCCCGATAGTCGTCGCCCTTGGGCCCGGCTTCACGGCCGGGGTCGACGCGCACGCCGTCGTCGAGACGAACCGAGGCCACGACCTGGGGCGCGTCCTGTGGAAGGGCGCCGCCGAGCCGGACACCGGAGTGCCGGGCCCGATAGGAGGTTTCGGGGCCGAGCGCGTGCTGCGCGCGGAGATCGCGGGAAAGGTGCGCGCCATGCGCGCGATAGGAGACGTCGTCCAGACCGGCGAGCCAGTCTTCGCCCTCGAAGGCGGGGAGCGCCGCGTCGTCGTCTCGAGGATAGGAGGCGTCGTCCGCGGCATCCTCCGCGACGGCTTCCCGGCCTGGGTCGGCCTGAAGGCGGCCGACGTGGATCCGAGGGCGCGCCGCGAGAACTGCTTCACCGTATCCGACAAGGCGAGGGCGATCGCCGGCGGCGTTCTCGAGGCCATGCTCGCGCTGGGAGCCAGGCCTTCGTGATCTACCTCGACAACGCGGCGACGAGCTTCCCGAAGGCGCCGGGCGTCGCCGAAGCGGTAGCGAGGCAGATAGCCGGGGGCGGCGGCAGCGCAGGGAGGGCGAGCCATGCCCTCGCGCTGGACGCGAGCCGCGTCCTCTTCGAGGCCCGCGAGGAACTCGCGCGGCTCTTCGGCCTCGGCGACGCGCGCAGGCTCGTCTTCTGCAAGAACGCGACCGAGGCCCTCAATCTCGCGATACTCGGAGCCGTGCCGGAGGGAGGCAGGGTGGCGACGAGCGGTCTCGAGCACAACTCGGTCATGCGGCCGCTGCGCCGGCTCGAGTCCGCCCGGGGCGCGCGCATCCGCGTCTTCGGCTGCGACGCGGAGGGAAGGCCCGATCCCTCCGCGTTCGCGGCCGCCCTCGCCGAGAAGCCGGACCTCGTCGTCGTCACGGCGGCGAGCAACGTGACCGGCGCCCTCCTCCCCGTGGGAGAGATCGCCGAGAGCTGCCGGAGGATCGGCGCCGCGATCTGCGTCGACGGCTCGCAGATCGCGGGGCACGCTAGGCTCGACGTCGACGCGCTCGGCCTGGACTATTTCTGCTTCTCGGGACACAAGGGCCTGCTCGGGCCCGGGGGAACGGGGGGCCTCTGCCTCGGGCCGGAGGCCCTTCCCGAGCCCCTCCTTCGAGGAGGGACGGGCAGCGCCTCGGAATCCGAGGACCAGCCCGAGGAGCTTCCCGACCGCTACGAGGCGGGCACGCAGAATGTTCCCGGGATCGCCGGCCTTCTCGCCGCCACGCGCTTCCTGACTGGAACGGGTCTCGAGACCGTCAGGAGTCGCGAGGCCGCCCTCACGGAGCGCCTCCTTCGAGGCCTCGCCGGGCTGCCCGGGGCGACGCTCTACGGGCCGCCTCCGCGAGTCCCGCGAGCGCCGATCGTGAGCCTCGCGGCGGCCGGGATCGATCTCGGCCGGCTCGCGCGCGAGCTGGACCTCCGCGGCATCGCCGTCAGGGCGGGACTGCACTGCGCGCCGGCGGCCCATCGGGCCATCGGCACCTTCGACCGCGGCGGCACGCTCAGGCTCTCGCCGGGCTTCTTTACTACAGAGGGCGAAATCGACCAGACTCTAGGCGCGATGGAGGAATTGCTGCGATGAGCGAAATGCCCGCCCTCACGAAACTGACGCGTTTCTCCGGCTGCGGGGCGAAGCTGGGCCCGGGCCTTCTCGAGAAGGCCCTCTGCGGCCTCTCCCAGCCGGCCTACCCCGACCTGCTCGTCTCCTTCGAGGGCTGCGAGGACGCGGGACTCTATCGCGCGGGGCCGGGACTCGCCCTGGTCCAGACGGTCGATTTCTTCCCGCCCATCGTGGACGACCCCTTCCTCTTCGGCCGGATCTCGGCGGCCAACGCCCTCTCCGACATCTACGCCATGGGCGGCCGACCCGTCACCGCCCTCGCCCTCGTGTGCTACCCGGCGAGCAGTCTCGGCCTCGAGAGCCTCAGGGCGATGATGGAGGGCGGCCTCGACGCCCTCGTCGAGGCGGGCTGCGCCCTCCTCGGCGGGCACAGCATCGAGGATTCCGAGCCCAAGCTGGGCTACTCGGTCACCGGATTCGTCGATCCCGACCGCGCGTGGCGGAACAACAGCCTCGAGCCCGGCCTTGGCATCATCCTCACCAAGCCGCTCGGCACGGGCCTGGTCAACATGGCCCTTCGCGCCGGCTGCGCCTCCGAGGAGGCTGTCGAGGCCTCCCAGGCCTCCATGGCCCGACTCAACAGGACGGCGGCCGAGGTCCTCTCGGCCTACTCGGTCCGCGCCTGCACGGACGTCACGGGCTTCGGGCTCGCGGGGCACGCCGCGGAGATGGCGGCCGGCGTCAGCTGCGGCCTGCGCCTCTTCGGGGGGTCGCTGCCCCTACTGCCCGGAGCGGCCGAGTACGCGGCCATGGGCCTCGTGCCGGGGGGGACCTGGCGCAACAAGGAAGGCAGGCTCCACGCCCTGCCGCGGGCCTCTGAGATCCCGCCCGTCCTCCTCGACCTCCTCTTCGATCCCCAGACCTCGGGAGGGCTTCTGGCGGCCGTTCCCCTGAACCTGGTCCAGGAGGCGCTCTCGGCGCTGCGCGGCGCGGGAGTCGACGCCGCCATCGTGGGGGAGAGCTGGGGCCCGCCGGGCGAGGTGGACGTTGCCCTCTGACGCGAGACCCGTGATCGCGACCTTCCGCACGAGCCACGATGCCCTGCGGGCCGAGCGGAGCCTGCGCTCGCGCGGGATCGAGGTCGAGCTCATACCGGTGCCGCGCGAGATCGCGGGCGATTGCGGATTCTGCCTCCTGTTCCCGACCGGGGAGATTCGCGTCGAGGAAGCGGGCCTTGGCGCCGAGGGGGTCTGGCTCGTGGAGGAGAGAGGCTCCGGCGAGGGCCTCAGGAAGGAGAGAAGATATGAGCGGATCGCGTAAGGTCATCGATGCGCGGGCCCTGCCCTGCCCGGAGCCTGTCGTCCTCACGAAGAAGGCCGTGGAAGAAGGCGGCTTCGAGGTCCTGGAGGTCCGCGTCGGCTGCGAGTCGGCCCGGGAGAATGTGCTTCGCTACGCGGGTTACGCGGGGCTCGAGGCGACGCTTGCGCGCGAGGAGGGCGCCGCCGCGGTTATCGAGATCCGCGCGGCCCCGGCGACCGCTCCTCAAAAAGGCCCGCTCGCCGCGCCCTCGACTACCGCGCCGCCCGCCGTTTCGGCGGAGTCCGCGGCGGGAGCGACGGTCTTCCTGTCGTCGAGCTCCATCGGCCGGGGCGACGATGAGCTCGGCGCCCTCCTGATGCGCGGCTTCACCTACGCGCTCGCGGAGGCCGAGGTCCCGCCGGCGCGGATCATCCTGATGAACTCGGGCGTTCGCCTCGCGATCGAAGGCTCCGAATGCCTCCCGAACCTGCGAAGGCTGGCCGAGAGCGGCATCGATGTCCTCGCCTGCGGGACCTGCCTCGAATACTACGGCCTCAAGGACAAGCTGGCGGTCGGCCGAGTCTCGAACATGTACGAGATCGCCGGCCTTCTGCTGTCGGGCCGCAGCCTCAGCCTTTGACGGGCTCTCAATTCGAGGCGGGCGGAATCGGCGGCGCGACGACCGGCTGGTCGTCGGGAGGGGCGGCCGGCGGCGCCTCGAGCGGCGCGGGCTCGGCCGGAGGAGGGACGGCCGTGCTCGCGCCCCTCCCCCCGCCCAATCTGTAACGGATCGTGAGGTCTATCAGGTACATGCCTTGGTCGAAGAAGCCGAAGCCTTCTCCCGTCCAGAGATTGTAGATCGGCCAGAGCACCCGACCCGTGAACCCGAAGCCTACCCGATCGGTCAGCGCGTATTCGCCGCGGATGAGGGTCGAGGGCGAGATGAAGCGAGCCTGATTCCAAAAGTACCCGTTCATCAGGGGCGTGTTCCCCGCGTTCGCCGGGTCAGTCGTGAAGGCGAGGCGGACGTCCAGGCAAAGGCCGGCGCCGAAGCCGAAGGTCAGCTTTTCCCCCACGGAAAGACTGTATACCACCGGCGCGTCGAGGAGGAGGCCGAGGACGAAGGCCGAGCTGAAGGACTCGTCGGTGGGCAGGGCCTGCCCGTTCAACCACTCGGCGTTGTAGTAGTAGATATCGGCCGAGGGCTCGAAGCTGAAGCGCGAGCCCGGTTCGAAAGGCATGACAACGCCGCAGCCGAAGTTGAAATTGATGCTCGGCGAGGGTACGGCCGAAGAGTTCGCGGGGTCCAGAAGGCTTTCGGCGAGGACTCCCCAGGTCGGCCTTATGGCCGCCGGCGCCTCGAGGGCGGCGGCGCCTTCCACGGGAAGGACCGCCAGGGCGAGCGCCGCGAGAGCCGCGGCCGCGACAGCTGTGTATGTGCGCTTCACGCCCCTATTGTATCGCAAGGCGGCCCCCGAGCAACACCGACGCTGGACTGGGCCTGCGTCAGGGAATCGGGAACATGAGAATTCCCGCGGACGATATATCGGGGAATTCCCCGCTCTCCCATGACGCTGCCGCTATGCCCTCCGTCGCCGCGAGGGCGGTGAATGTCGCGCCCTCCGTGGGAGCGGGCAGAGCCGTCAGCCCGCGCGCCCCGCGGGCGTCGCAGAGGGCGAGCCTTCCGTCCGGAGCCAGGGCGAGCACGGTCGCGCTCCCACCGGCTTTGCCGGCGATGCGCCAGCAGTAGGCATGGGTGGCTTCCTCGGGTTTCCCCGAAGAGAGATACCAGCGATCGTCCCCCGCGCCCGAGCGCAGCCTCGCGAGCCAGGGACCCTTTCCCAGCGCCTCCAGCGCCGATCGCAGCGAGCCGTCCGGCTCCCCGCCCGAGCCGGATAGGGGCAGGGGCGCAAGGGCCGCCTCGAAATCGGCGCGGCCGATCTCGCGGATGGAAGGCGCGGCGGCCAGGGGGTCGTCCATGGCGAAGTATTTCATGTCGACCCGCTCGGCGGCGTCTTTGCGCAGCTGGGCGAACCAGGTCCCCTTCGCCGGCAAGAGGACGAAGGGCTCGAAGCCGGCCTCCGAGTCCCTGGGAAAGGGATCGGGCCTGGCCTGGGTCGCTCCGTCCGCGCCGAGGAAGAGGAGGCGGGAAGGCGAGGCCGCGGCGCCGCCCCCTGCCGGCGCCGCGCTTCCGCCCAAGTCGGCGAAGGGGTCCCGGTACAGCTGGACGAGGAAGCCTCCGCCCATGGGCCAGATCCCTCCCGTCGAGAGACCCGCGAAGGCCGCCGAATCGGGCGCATCGACCAGACGATACGCCCGTCCGTCCGTCGACTCCTCGACCCTCTCTATCCCCCAGCCGTTCAGGGCGATGGCGATCGACTTCCCGTCCCCGCTGAGGACCGAGGCGTTGGGCGCCCTCGAGGCGGGGAGCTCGGCCTCGGCCTCCCCCTCGTATGTCGCTTCCGACAGGCCCGAGCTCGTTGCGTAGAATACCTTCCGGGCATCGGATCTGTAGGGATAGGCGGGCGCGGGGGCCGGCCTTTTCGCGCACCCCGCCAATGCGAGCGCGAGAAGGACCGCGATAAGCGCGGCGGAGAGAGGGAAGAAGGCGGATCGAGGGTAGGGCTTCCCGGAAGGATTCGCCCTCCCCGGCCCCGTGTCCCTCGACCTCGGCACGACGCTCAATAGTTCCTCGCGAATACCGCGCGATGGCGGGCGGGGGCTCCGCAGAGACAGCACTTCCCGCCCACGGCTTCCTGCCGGTCGAGGGGCAGGCAGCGAATCGTCACCTTCGTCTCCGCCTTGAGCTCGGCCTCGCACTCGCGGGAGCCGCACCACGAGCCCTCCGCGAAGCCGCCCGTCGCGCCCGTAGTCCCCGCCGACTCGCCGCGGTCCGCGCCGTAGAAGGCCAGGAGCTCGGCCCTGTCGGCCACGGATATCGTGTTCGCCTCGCGGAAGGAGCGCGCCCTGTCGTAGAGGTTCTTCTGTATCGCGTCCATGAGTTCCCGCGCCTTGACCGCGAGACCGGCGACCTCGAAGGGCGCCTTCTCCCCTGTGTCGCGGCGAACGACCATCGCCTTCCCGGCCTCCATGTCGCGTGGGCCTATCTCGATGCGAAGCGGCACGCCGCGCATCTCCCACTCCGCGAACTTCCAACCCGGCGACTGCGAGTCGTCCGCGTCCATGACCGCGCGGACCCCCGCGGCTTTGAGCTCGGCCAGGATCTTGTCCCCGTAGGCGAGGACGGCCGCCTTCGTGTCGTTGCGGATGATCGGCACGATGACCGCCTGCTCGGGCGCGAGACTCGGAGGCAGCACGAGGCCCTTGTCGTCGGAGTGGGTCATGACGATCGCGCCGATGAGCCGCGTCGAAGTGCCCCAGCTCGTGGCCCACGCGTACTCGAGCTTGCCCTCGCGGCTCTGGAACTGGACGTCGAAGGCTTTGCCGAAGTTCTGCCCTAGGAAGTGGCTCGTGCCCGCCTGCAGGGCCTTCTTGTCCTGCATCATCCCCTCGATGCTGTAGGTGGCCAGCGCGCCCGCGAACTTCTCCGCGTCGCTCTTGCGGCCCGCGATGACCGGCAGGCAGAGATGGCGCTCCGCCACGTCCCGGTAGACCTCGAGCATCCTCATCGTCTCCTCGACTGCCTCCCCCTCGGTCTCGTGGGCCGTATGGCCCTCCTGCCAGAGGAACTCCGCCGTGCGCAGGAAGAGCCGCGTTCGCTTTTCCCAGCGCAGGACCGAGCACCATTGATTGTACAACAGGGGCAGGTCGCGCCAGGAATGGACCCAGTCCTTGTACTTGGACCAGATTATCGTCTCGCTCGTCGGCCGTATCACCAGCGGCTCCTCGAGCTCCTCCCCGCCCCCGTGCGTCACTACCGCCAGCTCGGGCGCGAAGCCCTCGACGTGCTCGGCCTCCTTCTTGAGGAAGCTCATCGGGATGAGCATGGGGAAGTAGACGTTCTCGTGCCCGGTCTCCTTGAAGCGCCGATCCATCTCGGCCTGGATGCGCTCCCATATCGCGTAGCCCCGGGGCCTCACCACCATGCAGCCCTTGACCGGGCTGTAGTCCGCGAGCTTCGCGTTGAGGACGATGTCGATGTACCACTGCGAGTAGTCGGCGCCGCGGGGGGTGATCTTCTCTGCCATGCCGGTGACCTCTTCTGTCGACGAAAGTGCGCCATCATAGCTCGGATTCGGGGGATGGTCAAAAGGGGGAGTACATCCTTCATATACCGTTCGCGCACTGATTCTTCATCGCGCAGGCTCGGTGCGCGGGTCCCAGCTTCGATAAAATGGGGGTTCACTTGGTCCTCGGAGAGGAGCCCTCCGGGCCTCCTCTCCTGCGGAATCGTTCACCCCGATTTTATCGGCGTCCCGCGCTCAACGCCTGCGCACCGCATCGAGCAGCGCGAACGGCTTACGATCCGCCACCGGGGCCAATGTTCCCGCTACTCCCCCTCGCTGCACCCTCCTCTGCACACGGCCCCGACGAAGCGCCGGCGCTTCGTCGCCGCGAAGACGCGAAGCGGCTTCGCGAGCTACCCCTACTCGGAATTTAGCGGGTTACTCTAGTGGCTTCGTAGGTAATCATTGAGGGCGCGAAGAGCTTTGTCCAGGCTGGGGCTATATTTCCTGGCCGTTTCCGGATTCCAGCCGCTGCGGACGAATCTCGGCATTGCATCGTTGTAGCCCGGTCCGATGCTGGCCAATCCTTCGGGGATGATGTCTTGCCTCAAACCTCGTGAACGGGACTTTCTCGTCAGTCGAAATATCTCTCCTTTGGGATCGAGCAAAGAATCGGGATCGCGTGGCAGGTTTGCGGCGCTGATACCAAGATAGGCCGCGAATCCTTCGCGATCGGCGAGAAGCCAGGATTCGACTTCCCTTACGGCTATACGGAACAGGAGATGCGGAGCTTTGCTGCCGGGGAGCCATTGCGCGATTAAACCAGGCGCGCACTGTTTTGTATCGAGATCGGTCAGAACGAAAAAGGGCAGGCGTTCCGCGACGGTATTGTATTTGGCGATGTTTGCCTTGATCCTGCCGAACCCTTGTCCGTGATGATGGTCGCCGATAGTGAGTCTATCGCGATGGGCCCCGATCATGCGTTCGATGACAGCGAGGCTCACGGCATCCTCATAGACAATATGCATTCGCAACATCGATCGCTTCCGCTTTAAAACTTGAGCTCAAGATTATCGATCGATTCCGGTCGCGATTTGGGGAACACGATTTCCGCAGGCGAAAAACCGGCACTGAGTAAGGTCGTCGCATCCTCAATGGCCGAACAAGGGATGACACGGGTGCCTTCGTTATTCGGAATCAGGAGCAGTATCTCGTCGAGCTCTATTCCCTTATCCGAGACGAGAATCTCGCTATGCGTGGATATGAAGGACTGCCTATCTTTTTTTTTGCGCATCTCATGTAAGAGGCCGGGGATCCTTTCTACGATGCCATAGTTGAGAGAAAGCTCGGGCTCTTCGAGAAGAAGAGGCCCGCTGCCCTGCAGCATCGACCAGGAAAGCCCGATGAGTCGGAGCGTGCCGTCGGAGAACTGCGTTTCATGTTGGATGCCCGCGTCGGGGCGCCAATGCCGGTACATCGCCTGAAGGTGGGGCTTGCCGCCGTCTTCGACGTATTCGAGAGAGGAGAGCTGGGGCACGGCGAGCCGGAGCATGCTCTCGATGCGTTTGAGGCTTGCATCTCTTTTTTTCGGACCGACGCGAGCGAGGTTATCCAGGAATCCTCGACCGAAGGGGTCGCCCGGAAGGTCGGGGCCGGAAAAGGCCTGAGGATATTTTAGCATCTGGGGAACGAGGTGGAAATATTCTATTTTTTCGAGGAATTTAGCGATATCGCGAAACTCCTTATTGAAAGTCGTTTGTTCGAGCGCCGTCTGGTATTTGCGTTCTTCGTCCGCTTCGTCTGCGGCGTCGGGGCGTTCCAGGAGTCTCTTGTCCCCTCGCGAAACCCGTTCGAATTGAATCCGCGGCCTCCGGTTTCCACGTCGCTCCTGTTCGATGCCGAGCTCATAGCTCCAGGGATTTTCGTCTTTACTGCTCTCGGCGAGCTTGACGCAGAGCTCAATGTGCGAAGGCTGCCGCGCCGCGAGACAACGAATGGCCGACACGCCCCCACGGTCGCCTATCGCTTGTTGGAGTCCTCCGCCTGTCGGCATAGCAACATCGCGCAAGAAGCGAAGGGCATCGAGCAAATTCGATTTCCCCGAAGCGTTCGGGCCGACGATGAAAACGCGCTTGCCCAGGTCGACATCGACGGTTTTGAAATTCTTCCAATTCGTCAACTTGAGATGGGTGATCATCATCGCGCATACCTCTCGGCGATAATTCTACTATAGCCTTCTTCGTATCGTTAAGTCCCAAGAGTTTGATGATGCGTCTCGCCTTTTCGAATCTCTCTAGTTCGGTTCGTCCATCCGCCAGGGGCCGCCGCCGAGGATGACGAGCCGCGCATCGTGGAAGGCGACTAGGCTAGAGCGGTGGCCTACGCTCACGATACCGGTATTCGGCATGAGCTCTATGAGCGACTCGTACAGCGCGCCCTCCGCCGGCTCGTCGACCGAGGAGGTCGCCTCGTCCATGAAGACCCAGGCGGGCTTCTGGAGGAAGATGCGGCCGAAGGCGAGGCGCTGCTGCTCCCCGAGTGAAAGCACCTGGGCCCACATGCGGGTCTCGTCGAGCGAGCCCGAGAGCTCCCCGAGACCGGCCTGTCCGAGGACTTCCAGCAACGGTCCGTCGCCGGTCGTTCGATCCCCGAAGGGGTAGAGCAGGGCGTCACGTAGGGTCCCCAGGGGCAGATAGGGCCTTTGCGGCATGAAGAGCGCCATATCGCGCTCGGGCATCTCGACCGTCCCCTCCCCGAAGGGCCAGATACCCGCGATCGTGCGGATGAGGGTGCTCTTGCCGCTCCCCGAGGCTCCCATGACCAGGAGCCGTCCGCCGGGCGCCAGGTCGAGGTCGAGCTCGCGGACCAGCTCGCGGCCGCCGGGCAATCGGACGTTGACGCCGCGAAGGCGCAGGCGATCGCCGTCCAGGCGGGCGATGCGCGCCTCGGCCTCGCCGAGCGCTTCGATCGCGCGCATCGCGCGGTCGAAGGATCGAAGGCGGTCGACGACCGCGTGCCAGGCTGCCAGGTCGGTGTAGCTGTTCACGATGAAGGAGAGGGCGCCCTGGACCTGGCCGAAGGCGCTCGAGATCTGCATGATGCCGCCGATCTCTATCGCCTTCGCGAAATAGGCCGGCAGGCTGACCAGGATGGGAAATATCACGGCCGCCTGGCCATAGCCGTTGGCCCACCAGTTCAGCTGCCGCGTCGTCAGCATGATCCGCCGGAAGTTTTCGAAGACGCGGGCGAATCGAGCCATGAAGCCCTCGCGCTCTTGCTTCTCGCCGCGATAGACGGCTACGGATTCGCTGTTCTCGCGGAGCCGCACGAGGCTGAAGCGGAAGTCCGCGTTGAAGCGCTCCTGGTCGAAGTTGAGCTTGATCAGGCGGCGCCCGACTACCGCGATCAGGATCGTGCCCGCGATGGAATACAGGAGGGCCGTCCATACCAGATAGCCCGGGATGACGATCTTCGCCCCGCGCCAGGGCAGGGCCGCCTGGCTCGAGAGCTTCCAGAGCATGGCGACGAAGGCGACGAGGGTCGTGATCGAGCTGATCGCGCCGATGAGGATGTTGAGGGTCTGATAGGCAAAGGTCGAAAGGTCCTGGCTGATGCGCTGATCGGGGTTGTCGGTGCCGTCCCCCAGCACCTGCATGCGATAGTAGGTGCTCCGCGACAGCCAGGCATCGATGTAGCGCTTCGTGAGCCATCGTTGCCAGCGGATCTGCAGCATCTGGGTCAGGTAGGTCTGATAGACCGCCGCCGCTATATAGGGAACGACGAGGATCGCGAAGATCAGGATCTGGTGCCAGGCGGCCGGGGCGTCGTACTTCTGGAGGGCGTTCCAGAACGTGTTGTACCATTCGGTGATGCGATACGAGATATAGACCATGAGGAGATTGAGCGCCACGACCGCGAAGAGGAGGCCGCGAGCCGACCAGCGCTCCTCCGAGCCTGCCCAATAGGGCTTGGCGATTCCCCACATGTCGCGGAAGAAGGCGCGGTTAAACTGCTTCAAGGCTGATCCTCCGAGCGGCCGATGCGAAGGCGAGTATCTATCGAAAATACTCCATTTCGCCGAGGATGGCCAAGGAAGCGCCGGCTGGGCCTCGCGAGGACGGGATGCTCGTGGCGATCGGTATCAGGCTTCCGTGGTCTTCGGCAGCTCGGGAAAGCAGAGGACGGCCGGGCGCTGACCGCGGGCTTCGCGAATTTCGCTGAGCAAGCCCGCATCCTTCATCCGGCGTAATAGCTGCGCCGCCTGCGTTGCCTCGATCTTAGAGGAGATGACAGCTTCTTCGTTCATGAGAGGGGGAATAAGCGCTCCCGGGTTGACAATACCCTTGAGGAGTAAGGAATAGGTAGCCAAGGCTCCTAGTAGCCCATGCCCTCGCCCACGACTGTGGTCTAGTCATGCACGAGCTGCCATCGGATGCTGCTGAGCGTGAGAAAATTCCGGACATGTGCACAGGTCTCGGCATAAAAGGCATGAACCCCTACGCGATGCTTAGGCGGGAACGCGCAAGATCATCCTGGGATAGCGGTGGGGACACCTTACTTTCACAATGCTTTTATAAAACCCGAATCCCCGACGCACTTCAAGCATGCAGCATTGGCTTGAAGCGCATCGCCTTGTGAAGAAGCAAGGGGAAAGAAGTCCGATTTCCGCCCGGCGGTCCGAATGTCGGCGTATTCCTTATTTACGGAGCCTGCCCCGAGCCATCGACGAGAAGATGCCCGCCGCGCAGAGGCCGGCGAAGACGAGGAAGGCGACGCGAAAACCGCTCAGGAAGGCCGCGTGGGTTTGAGGGGTGATCTGCCCCTTGCCCACGAAGAGCGCGATGATCATGCCGGAAGTCGCCATGCTGAGCATCTGCCCGATCAGGCGCATCGCCCCTGTGGTGGCCGAGGCGACGCCGTACTGCCGGCGCTCCACGGAGCCCATGATGGCGCTCGTGTTGGGCGACGAGAAGAGCGCGAATCCCAGGCCGCAGGTCATCAGGAGGACGACGATGCGCGCCACGGTCGAGCCGGCGTCGAGGAAGGAGATGAGAACGAGTCCCACCGCGCTTATCGACATGCCGATGGAGGCGACGACGCGGGGCTCGACGCGATCCGAGAGCCGACCCGCCAGCGGCGAAAAGACGGCCATGATGATGGGCTGGGAGAGGAGGACCAATCCGGCCGTGCGCGGATCCATTCCCTTGATGTACTGGAGGTAGAGGCTCAGGAGGAAGATCAGCGCGAAAGTCGCCGCGTAATTGATCAAGGCCGAGAGATTGGAGAGCGCGAAGACGCGGTTGCGGCGGAAGAGGCCCATGTCGAGCACGGGATTGGCCACGCGGCTTTCCCGGAGCACGAAGGCCCCCAGGCCTGTCGCCCCCGCGACCATCAAGGCGAGACCCGCGAGACCCGGCAGCAGCCGGAAGCCGTTCATCACCGCCAGGAGGGTGAAGGCGTAGAGCAACGAGCCGACGACATCCATTTTTTGGTCGGCCGCTTCCGCCCATTCGGCCCTCAATTTCCAGATGGTGAGGGCGATGACCAGAAGGCCCATTCCCGTAGTGACGAAGAATATGCTCCGCCATCCGAGAGACTGCGTAATGAGGCCGCCGATGAAAGGTCCCAGCGCCAGTCCGCCGTAGACAGAGGCCACGTTCACGCCTATCGCGCGTCCCCTCTCGCTCGGAGGGTAGACCGAGGTCACCAGCGCGGTCGCGGTGGCGAACATGAGCGCGTCGGCCGCGCCTTGCATCGCGCGCAAGGCAATCAGCATCGTTGCCGATGTCGCCAAGCCGCAGAGCAAAGACACGATCGTGTAGCCCACCATGCCCGCGAGGAATATCTTCTTCCTCCCGTGGATGTCGGCCAGTCTTCCGACCGGGACCAGGAATACGGCCGCCGCGAGGAGGTAGGCGGTGGATATCCAACTGAGGCCATAGGCGCCGGTGGAGAACTCGCTCCCGATGGAAGGGAGGGCGATAGTGATCGAGGAGGACATGAAGGGGGTCAGGAAGGAGGCCGTGGCCGTCACGAAAAGCACGGCCCCTTTGCTCACGGCCGCCTGTTGCATGAGCGGCCTGTCGTTCGTTTCCGCCGAGCTGGAGTTTATCGCGTTCTTCAATGCGCCCAAGGAGCCATGATCGGATTCCATCTGGACAATATACTGGTTTTTTTACGCCGAATCGTCGGCCTGCGGGGCATCTGGCTCTGCTCTCGCCGAGTGATCTATAGTCGTCGATAGGAGGCGCGTAGAATGAAATACCGTCGGCTCGGCAACACGGGCGTGATAGTGAGCGAAGTTGCGCTGGGTACGATGCAGTTCGGCGGGGCGATGAACATGGGGAACCTGGACCAGGACGCCACGACGAAGATGGTGAAGCTCGCCCTGGACAGGGGCATCAACTTCATCGATACCGCCGACGTCTACAGCCGGGGCCAGAGCGAGACCCTCCTGGGCAACGCCCTCAAGGGCGTCCGGGACGAGATCGTCCTGGCGACCAAGGTCAGGCTCCCGATGAGCGAGAACTTCAACCGCAGCGGGGCGACGCGAGTGAACATCATGCGCGGCGCGGAATCGAGCCTGAAGCGGCTGCAGACCGATCACATCGACCTGTACCAGATACACGGATGGGACAGCAACACGCCGCTCGAGGAGACCCTGCGCAGCCTGGACGATCTGGTCAGGCAGGGGAAGGTGCGCTATATCGGCCTGAGCAATTATCTCTCGTGGCAGGCGGCTACGGCGCTCTCGCTCCAGGAGCGGATGGGGCTGGAGAAGTACGCCACCGCCCAGATGTACTACAGCCTCGTGGGCCGGGGCCTCGAATACGAATTCCAGTCTTTCGCCGATTATGCCCGGCTCGGCATCCTCGTGTGGAGCCCGCTGGCCGGCGGCTTCCTGGCGGGAAAATATGGGAGGAACGAGGTGCCGCAAGGAGGCACGCGCTTCGCCGAGGCCGGCCAGTTCGTCCCCTTCGACAAGGAGCTCGGCTACCGCGTGGTGGACGCGCTCAGGGTGGTGGCCGGACGCCACGGCGTGAGCTGCGCGCGAGTCGCGCTCTCCTGGGTCTTGTCCAGGCCCGCAGTCTCGAGCGCTATAATCGCCGCGCGCAAAGCGGAGAATCTCGAGGACAACATCCAGGCGGTGGATCTCGCCCTGTCGGCGGACGATATTAGGCTCCTCGACGAGGCTTCCGACCCGGGAGTGCCCTATCCGAAGTGGATGGTCCTCCAACTCGACACCGCCGAGGACCCGCGGCCCAAGGTACTGCACCCCGAACGCTACGCAGACGGGGGACCCTGGAAGGATCTGCGCGGAACCAAATGGTCGGGTTGAGAGCCCTAGAGACTGGAGGAATTGGAGAATCCGCCTTCAGTTTTCTTGTAATTATTACTATCACGCTGGGTAAATAATTCGACCAGTTGACAATGGAGGAAATTACCACTGGTCGCGGAGGAATTTACCAGTGGTCCAGGGAGAATTCATCAGTGGTCCCGGCAGGCTGCATCAGTGGTAAATTCCTTCGCGACCACTGAAGAATTCCTCCTCCTTCAACTGGTCCAATAATTCATATAGGAAATTGATCAGCTTAGACCTTCCGGCAGAGGGGCCGTGGGCTGGCGAGGACGCCAAGGGAGAGTTCTATGATCACCGGTGCGCACGCGATAATTTACAGCGCAAACCCCGAGGCCGATCGCGCCTTCTTCCGCGACGTGCTCGATATGGCGAACGTGGATGTCGGGGAGGGGTGGCTTATCTTTAAATTGCCTCCCTCCGAGCTGGCCATCCATCCCTTCGAGAAGAACGACGTCCACGAGCTCTACCTGATCTGCGACGACGTCGAGGGCTTTATCGCGGATATGAAGCGACGCAAGGTCCAGTGCGGCCCCGTCCAGGATGAGAGCTGGGGACTGCTTACCCATGTGACCCTGCCCGGAGGAGGCAAGCTCGGGGTATATGAGCCGCGGCACGAGCGTCCCTAGGCAGGCGCGCTTGAGGCTCCCTGGAGGCTCGATATAGGCGGCTGGAAGTCCCTGCTCAAGAAGGACAGGAGCGATTGGCTCCTCTCCCTCCGTCGGCAGCATGGAACGTGGCCCTGTCCTCGAAGGCGGAAAGCTCGAAGGACATCTGGGCCATTCGGGAGTATCTCACCGAACGGCGAAGCGCGATCGATGGAAAGTACGACTACCGCTACTCGCGACTCATTTGCCGGATCAGGAAAGATCCTCTCGCCAGGTAATTCCGTTGCCGCCTCCAGCGCGGCCCGGAAGGAGGAGTAAGGCTCGTCCTCGCCCTTGGCGCCGATCGTAACCTTCGCTATCAGCCTGTCCAGAGCGGCGGTTCCCCGCGTCCTCTTCGGGTGCGGCATCTAGCTCTCAGCCTTCCACCCCGGGCCCCGGCGAGAACCACAACCCTTCGCGGACATAGTGGATCCGTTCCTTCCATGCGTCGGGGCGGGCCGAGGCGAAGAGTACCTCGCCCATGACTATCGCCGACGTTCCTTCGACGACGACGCGCATGAGGCGGCACTCGAGCCAGCCCGCGACCCCGGCCGGTATGCGGACGTCCACCCGCGACGCGCCGAAATAGTCGATGCCGAGGGACGAGTACTTGTCGACGTCCCGGCCCGAGACCGAGCCCGCCTTTTCCACGAGATCGCGCTGGGCGGCCGTGGGCAAGGCGACGGCGAATTCCCCGGCCCGCTCGAGGTCCTCGTAGCTGCGGTGTCCGGTGTCGCAGACCAGGATGAGCCTGGACGCCGGCGCGTAATCGAGGGGGCAGTTCCAGGCGATGGGCGCGATGTCGTAGCGGGCGCCCGGGGACTTCGTGCAGACGAGGACGATGCCCCCGGCGTTGAGCAGCTCGTAGGCCTCGGGGATCGGAACTTCGGCGTAGTCCATGGCGCTTCCTTCTTATTCGTTCGGCCTTCGCGGCCTGAAGTATCGCGATGCCGGGCCCAGGGGTCGGTCGGCTCGGAGGTGCTCCGCCATATGCGCGGCTATCCGCGAGACCGTGTCCGCGTCGAGGCGGACATGGCCCATCCTGACGAGCTCGGAACGGAGGCGCCCGGCCTTGGCGGGCCCGACTGCGCGATAGATCGGATCGCGCTCCTCTTCCTCGAGCGAATAGAGGAGGGCCGCGAGATCGCGATCCGCCGTATTGAGGAGGCGGGCCTGGGCCCTCAGGGCTGGAGTGGTCCTCAGGGCCTCGAGGAAGCCCAGGGCAGCGTCGCGGGCGTGCCCCCTATTCATCGGAATAGTCCCGGAGGGTGGAGCTCAAGACGCCGTCCGCGAAGGCGAAGGGACTTCTGCCCTCGCCATGCCCGGGCTTATTCCGATCGAAGTACTTGTACTGCAAGGTGATCTCTTCGTCCTCCACCAGATCCTGCCTATTGACGATGGGCTTCCTGACCATTCCCGCCGGACTGCCGTGCTTCTCGATGACATGGGCTAGTACCCTCGCGTGGTCCTAGAATACAAGATACCGCCATATCGCGGGTTCGGGTCGCCCGGGTCCGGCTCCCTGGTCCGACCTTCACGGGCCGTCCGGGAAATCCCAGATCGATGCCGGCTGCAGCGCGGGCTCGAAGCCGGTCCCCTCGAAGCCCGCCATGATCGCCGAGAGAAGGCCGGTCTTGAAGGCGCTATAGTCCTGCTTCCTGAACCAGACGCCGAAGGCGAAGCGCAATCCTGCCGCATCCGCGGCTTCGAGCGAGAATGATGGCTCGGGCTTCGACAAGGCCTCGGGAACGGACTTCGCGGCGTCCATGAGGAGCCTCTCGACCTTCGCCGGGTCCGCGCCGAGGGGAAGCGTTATCTTCAGGTCGAGTCGCCGCTCCGGCCAGCGGGTCGCATTGACGATCCTGCTCTTGATCATCATCTCGTTCGGGACTCGGACGAGACGATTGTCGAAGGTCCTGATCTTCACCGAGAGCAGATCCACCGACTCGATGGTGCCCGTCATGTTCTCGATCTGGAGGACGTCCCCGATCTCGAAGGTCTTCTCCGAGAAGAGGAAGAGGCCGGAGATGATATTCGAGACCGAAGTCTGCGCGGCGAAGCCGAGGGCGATCCCCGCGATGCCGGCGGCGCCCAGCGCCGCCGAGAGATCGAGCCCGGCGGCTTCCGCGGCGTTCGCCAGGATGACGACGACGCCGACGTACTTGACCGCCTTCTCGACGACGCCCGCAGCCCGCCGGCTCAGCCTCTTCCTCGCGAGGCGGCGGAAGACGACCAGGACCAAGGCGACGAGGCAGTAACCCGCGACGAGGATGAGGACGACCAGGGCAGCCCGCTCGACGAGGCGCGCGCTGAAGAAGCGCTTGAGCGCGTCGCCGATGACCTGCGCCAGAGCCGACGCCATCTTCATCCCTCCGATGCCCCGCCAGCGGTCTCGGGCGGCATAATCCTAGCATCGCCCCGATGAGCGGTCAATTCGCGCGCCGCCCCCCTTAGGCCCCGATTCAATCTCTACGGCTCGCCGTGCTATCTTCAATGTAGCTCGTCATAAGGAAGGCGTATGAAGAAACTTTGCGTTTTCGCTCTTTGCTTCGGCCTCGGTCTGGTCGTGCCGCTCGCGGCCGAGGACCCGGTCGACATAAGCTACTCGCTCGGGATGCTCATCGGAGCGAACCTGAAGGGCAGCGGTCTCCAGATCAGCCCCGAGACCTTCATGAACGGCCTCGAGGACGCCTTGGGCGGCAAGCCGACGAAATATACGGACGCGCAGGCGCAGGCCGCGGTCCAGGCCTCGCTCCAGGCCGCGGCCGAAAAGAAGGGTGCCGACAATCTCGCGGCGGGGAAGGCCTTCCTGGAGGGGAACCGCTCGAAGGCCGGAATCGTCACCACCGCCTCGGGGCTCCAGTACGAAGTGATCTCCGCGGGCACCGGCCCCAAGCCCAAGGCCACGGACACGGTCAAGGTGAACTACGAGGGAAGGCTCCTCGACGGCACGGTCTTCGACAGCTCCATCGCCAGGAACGAGCCCGTCACCTTCCAGCTCGACGGGGTCATCCCCGGCTGGACCGAGGGCGTGCAGCTGATGCCCGTGGGTAGCAAGTACCGTTTCTTTATTCCCTCGGAGCTCGCCTACGGGGAGAAGGGAGCGGGTAAGGATATCGGCCCGAACGCCGTCCTCGTCTTCGAGATCGAGCTCCTGGACATCGAGACCGGAAAGCAGTAGGCCCAGCCGATAAGATACTTGACTCGGTTCGAGGGCCGCGATAGTCCTGAGCGAGCTTTCCGCCGGCTTCCTGATCGGCGATCGGCCAGAGCGCAACTTGCGCGAACTCGACGCTTTCATCGCCGAGGCCGGCGTAGAAGTCCTGGGAATCGGTCGCCGCGAAGCCGAGCGCTACGGCGCCCGCGTCAAGGCCCTCCGCGAGCGCGGTCGTCGCGTTCCGACGAACGACGTCTGGATCGCAGCGGCCGCCCTCTGCGCCGACGCTCGCCTCCTCACCGCCGATTCGCATTTCGCCGACGTGCCCGGCCTCGTGGCGATGGGCTGGGAGTGATCGTCGGCCAGAACTTGAGAGTGGGGGTGTCTGCGCGAAGCCGCTCCGCGCCTTCGCGGCGACGAAGCCAAGGCTTCGTCAGCCCATCGGGCCATCAAGGCGAGGACTAGCGAGGTCCTGATTTTCTCTGCGTCCCGCGCATCTTATCTGTACGTCTCTGTGGGACATAGCACGTGCGGCTGAGATGGACGGCCACGCTCCCCCTTCTATGCCTTCTCCCTCTTCTTCTTCACGTCCTCGGCCTTGCGCGATATACGGTTCCAAACCGCCGCGAGCCCCATCGCCTTGAGCGCGATGGCCAGCGTGGCGCGGGCCTCCACGCGCATCTTCATGGTGCCGTCGTAGACGACCTCGTCGGCGAGGCCGGATTGGGACTCGTACTTCGCGCGCCGCTCGCGGATGGGATCGAGGAAGGCGTTGAGCGACGCTATCAGCCTCTCCTTGACTTCGACGTCCCCCACCTTGCCCAGTCGGTACCGGGCCTTGAGCTCCTCGACCTCGGCCTTGTCCGCGTTGAAGGCGTCGTGGTAGTCGAAGACGGGGTTGCCCTCAACGGTGCCCGGTATGTCCGCCGAGACCCGCTTGGGATCGGTATACATGCCCATGACCTTCTTGGCCACGGTCTTCTCGTCGTCGGAGAGGTAGATCGCGTTGCCGAGGGACTTGGACATCTTGGCGTTCCCGTCCGTGCCGACCAGGGAGCCGACTTCGCTCACCAGGGCCTCGGGCACGGGGAAGGTGTCGCCGTACAGGAAGTTGAAGCGGCGGGCGATCTCGCGGGTCACCTCGACGTGGGCGACGTTGTCCTTGCCTACGGGGACGAGGTGGGCGCGGGGCATGAGGATGTCGCCGGCCTGGAGGACGGGATAGCCGAGGAGGCCGAAGGGCATCTCCTCGATGCCGGCTCCCTGGGCCATCTCCTTGAGGCTCGGCACGCGCGAGAGGCGGGGGACGGTGATGAGGTTGTCGAAGAGTACGGCGAGCTCGCAGACCTCCGGCACCGCCGACTGCAGGTAGATGACGCTCTTCGCGGGGTCGATGCCGCAGGCGAGGTAGTCGAGGGCGGCCGAGCGCACGTTGTCCGCCAGAGCCTCGATATTCTCCTTCTCGGGCTTGGTGGTGAGAGTGTGGAGGTCGGCGATGATGAAGAAGCACTCGTACTCGTCCTGGAGCCGGACGCGGTTCCTGAGCGAGCCGACGTAGTGGCCGAGGTGGAGCTTGCCGGTCGGGCGGTCGCCCGTGAGTATGCGCTTGCGATCCATGGTGGCAGGAGTCTAGCGGGAAGGGCGAGGGCGAGACAAGGTGCGGCTAGGGCGAGGCCAGGATCCCGTCCGCGGCCCGCAGGCCGGAGGCCCAGGCGGCCGTGATCCCGCGGCTCGTGCCGGCGCCGTCGCCGACGAGGTAGAGGCCCGGCTTCGCCCTGAAGCAGTCGTCCTCGAAGGCGGGGCGGTTCGCGTAGAGCTTGATCTCGGGGTAGTACATGATGGTGCTCGGGTGCAGGAGGCCGGGCACGATTGTGTCGAGGAGCTTCATCGCGTTCCAGAGGGCGCGCATGACCTTGGCGGGAGCGCAGAGGCCGATGTCGCCGGGGGTGGCCGTGGGGAGGGTCGGCTCGAAGTCGTAGAGGTCGCCCGAGAACTGCCCCCTGAAGGACCGCTTGCCGAGGCGGAAGTCGCCGATGCGCTGCATGATGGGGCGGCCGCCGCCCAAGAGGGCCGCCTGCACGCCGAGCATGCGCGCGTAGTCCTGGCCCGAGGCGAGGGGCTCGGTGAGGGTGACGGTCTTGAGCATCGCGAAGTTGACGAGGCCGTTGGCGGAGCGGACGGCCGGGCCGGAGGCGCCGGCCGCCAAGCCGGAGGCGCCGGCCGCCAAGCCGGAGGCGCCGGCGACGGACCAGGCGTGGCCGTTGACGCTGTACCAGGCGCTTCCATCCTTCTCTTCGTATTTCTCCTGGACGACGTGGGCCGAGCCCGAGTTGGTGCAGAAGGTGCGGGTCTTCTTGGGGAAGAGGAATTTGGGGTCGTAGTAGTCGGCGACGATCGGGTAGTGCTCCTGTCTCGTCTCGATGCGGACCCCGACGTCGACGGCGTTGTCCGTGAAGGCCACGCCCGCTTCGTTCATGACCCCCTGGAGGAAGGCGAAGCCGCCGCGTCCCGGCGCGACGACGAGGTCGCGATAGGCGATCTCTCGCGACGCGGAGCTTCGCTCTTCGTCGCGCGCCGAGCTCCGCTCGGCGACACGAACTGAGGGTGGCTCGGCGATGCGCGCGGAGCTTCGCTCCGAGACCGGTTCGGTGCGGATCGTCCGAGCCTTGGTGTCGATGGAGACGACCCGTTCGCCGAGGGAGAGCTCCGCCCCGAGGCCGCCGAGCCTCGCGATGAGGCGCTTGATCAGCTCGAGGCCCCCGTCGGTGCCGAGGTGGGACTGGCGGATCTCGACGAGGCGCACGCCGATCTTCTCGGCCCGCTTCGCGTAGACCGAGAGGTTGCGCTTCTCGAGGATACGCGGCTCGAGGAAGGCCTCGACGCGCCGGAGGTAGGCTTCGGCCTGGTCCCTGGTCCAGCAGCGGTCGGGGAAGCCGATGGGCCAGCTGAAGTTCATCTTGCAGTCGTTGCGCAGGCCGCCCGAGGAGTACTCGTTCTTGTCGAGGACCAGGAGGGAGAGGTCGGGTCTGCGGGCGAGGAGCTCGAAGGCCGCGCCCAGTCCCGCGGGACCGGTCCCGATTATCACGACGTCGTAGCTTCGCATGGCGGACACCCAGCATATCCCCCGGGGCTTTCCCTGTCACCCCGGCTGCGATTATCATCCGGCGGTATGGCCGCGATACTTCTCGCCCTGCTCTCGATCCTCGTATGGAGCTCGCTAGCCCTCCTCAACTCCCGGGTCAATTCCCTCCCGCCCTTCCTCGCGGTCGGCGTGGCCCTCTGCGTCGGGGGCCTGGTGGGTATTGTCAGGGCGAGGGAATGGCGCGTGTCCCCCCTCACCTTCGCGGTGGGAGTCGGAGGCATCTTCGGCTACCACGCCCTCCTGTTCGCGGCTTTTCGGATCGCCCCCTCGGTCGAAGTCAATCTCATCAACTATCTCTGGCCACTCCTGATCGTCGTCCTGTCCCCGCTCTACCTCAGGGGCTTTCGGCTCGGTCCGCGCCATCTCGCCGGCGCCGCGCTGGGGCTTTCGGGGGCGGCCCTCATCGTGAGCGGCGGACGCTTCGGCCTGGACGCGGCCTACCTCCCGGGCTACCTCCTCGCCGCGGCGGCGGCCCTCGCCTGGGCGAGCTACTCCCTGCTCACGAAGCGACTGCCTCCCTTCCCGACGGGGGCCGTGGGCGGTTTCTGCCTCGTGTCCGGCCTCCTCTCCCTCGGCGTCTACTTCCTGTCGAGCGCGGCGCCCGGCGGCGCGCGAGCCGCGGCTCCGGCGCCCTTGGACTGGCTCTACCTCGCCCTCCTCGGGATCGGACCGATGGGCGGGGCCTTCTACGCCTGGGACGCGGCGCTCAAGCGCGGCGATCCGCGCGTGATCGGGGCGCTCTCCTACCTCACTCCCCTCCTGTCGACCCTCAACCTCGTGCTGCTGGGCGGCAAGAGGCTGTCCGCGCTCTCGATCGCGGCGATGTCGCTCATCGTGGCGGGCGCCGTGGTCGGCTCGCTCGACGTCCTGAAGGCGGCGGCGAAAGGATCGAGCGGGCGAGGCCGGGCCTGAGGGGTCCCGATCATCTCCGCTGCGCGGAAGGAGGGACGCCCTCGAGCTTTCTGTAGGGCAGCCAGACGTACTTCGCGTCGGTGATGCGCCAGCCGGCCCTGGCGGGGTTCCTTCCGGTCGCGAGGGCGTAGGCCAGGTCGAAGACGGCCTTGCCCTGGCTCGAGGCGTCGCCGACCGCGGCGCCGAGGAGGACGCCCGAGCTCAGGGCCTCCGCGGCTTGAGGGGCGAGCTCGCCCGAGCTGGCGCCGACTATGGGCATGTACCTCCTGCCCTTGAAGTAGCCGGCTGCCTTGAAGGCGTCTATCGCGCCCAGGGTGGACTCCGGATCCGCGCACACCACCGCCTCTATCCTCTCGCCGAACTTCGCGATGAGGGCGGCCGCCGCTTCCCTGGGCGGCGTTCCCGCGGCGACCGCTCCGGAGTCGGAGAGGCGTTCCGTCTTGACGCCGGCGGCGCCCAGGGCCCTGGCGCAGCTCCCCTCGAGGAGGAGGGCGTCGGGCGAGGAGGGGTCCTCGGCCAGGAATATGTACTGGGCCCGGTCGTCGTTGTTCCGGTAGGCTGCCGGGTTGGCCTTCCAGAAAGCGGCGAGGATCTCGCCCAGGGCGGCTCCCGCCTCGGTCCCGCGGGTCCCGACGAAGAAGAGCTTGTCCCAGGAGCGCATCGCCGCCTCGGAGGGCATCCGGTCGAAGAAGACGATGGGCGTCCTCCGGGCCTTGGCCTTGCCGATGATCGGGCCCAGCGCCTTGCCGTCCACGGGATCGATCGCGATCGAGGCGACTTTCCTCTGGAAGAAGGAGTCGACCTGCATGTCCTGGGCGGACTGCTGGTTCTGGCCGTCGATTATGGCGAGCTCGGCCTTGTCCAGGGCCGCGGTCTCGATGGACCGGCGTATCGCGATCGAGGCGGGATCGTCGAAGGAACGCATCGCGAGGCCCATCCTGGGCCTCTCTTTCCCGGCTTGCGAGCACGAGGCGATGATCAGCGCCGCCGCGACAAGTATGGAAGTCAGCCTCTTCATTGAACGATCCTCGATAGGTGATCGTACGCGAGGAACCGGCGCACTCGGGCATTCTAGCCGGATAGCTCCGGGCTGTCCAGTTCGCCCTTGTATGCGGGCATCCCATGCTCGATACTTTCGTCTTGAGGAGGGACCCGTGGGCAGGGGCAAGAAGATCGTCGACGTCAAGCTGGTCGTCGATGAGGCCGTGGCCCTCATCGAAGAAGGGGGGGTCGGGGAATTCTCGACGCGCCGCCTGGCTTCGCGCCTCGGCATCTCGGCGATGACCCTGTACAACTACTACGAGAACCGAGGAGCCATCATCAGGGAGGCCTTGCGCCGGAGCCTCGGCCTGCTCTGGGAGGGGCTCCCCGACGAAGTAGCGGCCTGGCGCGCGAAGGGGGGCAGCCCGCTCGGCGCCTATCGCGTCCTCGCCGACCATCTGCTGTCCTTCGCCGTCGCGCGCCCTTTGCTCTGCCGATTCATCCTGACCGAGGGCGCGGGAGGGGACTGGATCGCGAAGGACGGCCAGATCGAGGAGATCTGCCGTTCGGAGGGACCGGGAGGCGGGGAGCGGCCCGAGACGATCCGCCGCGACATCTATCTCTTCGAGCTCCTCGCTTTCGCGCTGGCCCTCAAGGTGATCGGGGGAGGCGAGACTCCCGAGCGCTTCGCCGAGCTCGTCGGCGAGGGCTTCGAGCGGCTCATCGCCCGGCACGAGGGCGCCGCGCCCTAATCCTCGACGTAGACGCGCGGCACCCTGGAGGCGACCATGCAGGTCAGCTCGTAGGGGATCGTGCCGAGGAGCTCGCAGATGGTCTCGCCCGGAATTCCCTCCCCGTCCTTCGCTCCGAAGAGGATCGCCTCGTCGCCCTCCCGGGCCGTCGCCCCGGGCCCGAGGTCGACCATCGTCTGATCCATGCATATTCTGCCCGCGACGGGCCGCGCGGCCCCGCCCACCCATACCGAGGCCCTGTTCGACAGCGCGCGGCTGTAGCCGTCGCCGTAGCCGATGGGAATAGTCCCGACCATGGTGTCGACGGGCGCCCGCCACGCGAGGCCGTAGCTGACGCCCTCGCCAGCGCGGACTTCCTTCACGAAGGAGAGCCGGGCGCAGAGACGCATCACAGGCTCGACGCCGACCTTCCTCCACGGCGACGGCTCGTAGCCGTAGACCAGTATGCCGGGCCTCACCATGCCGAAGCGCGACTCGGGCATGGCGACCAGGGCGGCCGAGTTCTCGAGGTGGGCGAGGGGAGGCTCGATCCCCCGGCGCTCGAGGACGCGGAGCGAGGAGCGGAAGCGGGCCGCCTGCTCGCGGGCGAAATCGAGGTCCGAGTCCGCGGTCGCGAGATGCGAGAAGGCGCCGATGAGCTCGACGCCAGGCCCGTGGTCCCGAGGGGCCAGGCCGGAGAGCTCCTCGGCGAGGCTCTCGATCCCGTCCCAGCGGACCCCGATGCGTCCCATGCCGGTGTCGATCTTCAGGTGGGCGCGGATGCTCCGGCCCTCGGCGGCGGCCGCCGCGAAGGCCGCGCGGGCCTTGGCCGCGGACACGACGGCGAGGTCGACGCCGTAGCGGGAGTACAGGTGCATCCTGTCGTCGGGAGGGGAGCCGAGGACGAGGATGGGCGCCGCGATGCCCGCCTCCCGGAGCGTCACGGCCTCTTCGATCAGCGCGACGCCGAGGTAGTCGGCTCCTTCCGCGAGGAGCTCGGAAGCCACCCGGAGCATGCCGTGCCCGTAGGCCTCCGCCTTCACTACCGCCATCAGCCGCACGCCCGGGCCGGCCAGCTCCCGCGCCTTGGCGAAGTTGCGCCGCAGCGCGCCGAGCCTGATCTCGGCCCTCGCGGGCCGCGAGACCGCCTCTTCACCGCCTCGGGTCATGGGTCCTGGCGCGTCTTCTTCAGGAGCTGGGCCGCGCGCTCCGCCGCCTTGACGACGGCGTTGATGAGCGTGAGCCTGAGGCCCCCCGCCTCGAGCTCCAGGATGCCGTCTATCGTGACTCCGGCGGGCGTCGTCACCTGGTCCTTGAGCTTGGCCGGGTGCTCTCCCGTGAGGAGCACGTTGCGCGCCGCGCCGAGGACGGTCTGCGCGGCCAGCTCCGTCGCGACGTCCCGGGGCAGGCCGAGCTTGAGGCCGCCGTCGGCGAGGGATTCGATGATGACGTAGACGTAGGCCGGGCCCGAGCCGGAGAGGCCCGTGACGGCGTCCATGTACTGCTCCTCGAGCACGAGGGCCCTGCCCACCGACCGGAAGAGCTCAGTGGCCCAAGCCAGGTCTTCGGGGCCGACGCCCGCGCCCGGGGAGAGGACGGTCATGCCCTCGCCGATGCCGACGGCCATGTTCGGCATCGTCCGGATCACCGGCGTTCCGGGGGGGGCCGCCGATTCCAGGAGCTCGAGGCTGACGCCGGCGGCAGTGGATATGAGGAGCTTGCCCTTCCCGAGCTCGGGGGCGATCTCCTCGATGACATCGACCACCGCCTTGGGCTTGACCGCCACGACCACGGCGTCGGAGAGCCGGGCGAGCTCCCTGTTGTCCAGCACGGTCCTCATTCCGGTCCTCGCCTCGAGCTCGGCCCGGTGCCTTTCGGTGCGGACGGAGAGGATCATGTCCTCCCGTCCGACGAGCCCGCGTTGCGCGACGCCGACGGCGAGGGCCTCGCCCACTTTGCCGGCGCCGATGATGCCCAGCTTCCTGCCCATGCTCCACCTCCGACGCGCGGAGTATAGCGCGAAGACCGGAGCGGCATCTACGTGCTTGCATCTCGGGGCGCAAACGCGGCAGAATCCCCCATGCGCGACGAACGCCCCACGTTGCTCTCTCCCGATCCCTCCGACCTGCCCCTCCTCTTCGAGGCGGGGCGCCTCCTGGTACGGCACGCCAGCCTCGACGAGGCGATGAGCCCCCTCTTGTCGCTGCTCGCGGACAGGGCCGATCTCGCCGGAGGGATCGCGGCGCTCGCGATGACCGACGAAGGCGAGGTCAGGGTGGCCGCGGTGGCCGATCCCGCCGACGCCGCCATGTCCGGCAAGCGGATCGAGCTCGGAGTCGGCCTCCTCGGGAAGACGCTCGCCTCAGCCTCCGCCGCCTTCGAGGGCGAGGGCCTGGCAGTGCCGGTCGTGCTGGGCGGGACGGCGGTAGGCGCCCTCTCCTTCTCGCGCTACGCGGGAGGGCGCGATCACGCCCTGGCGGTCGCGTCCGCGGTCGCGGCCCTCGCGGCCGAGGCCATCGGGCTCAGGCGGCGCCTGGCGCGCGCGGCCGCCCTCGGCGACTCGGGCGCCACCAGCCACGTGGTGCCGCAGGCGGCCGAGCCTCTCGGCGTCGACGACGGATGGGCGCCCTCCGCCATAGTCGGCCGCGCCGCGCCCATGCGGGAGCTCTATTCCATGATGGACCGCGTCGCCGGCACGGAGACGACTGTGCTCGTCTCGGGCGAGAGCGGCACGGGCAAGGAGCTGGTGGCCCGCGCGCTCCACGAGCGCTCCGGCCGCGCCAAGGCAGCCTTCATCGCGGTCAACTGCGCCGCCCTTCCGGAGTCGGTGATCGAGAGCGAGCTCTTCGGCCACGAGCGCGGCTCCTTCACGGGGGCGCAGGAGCAGCGGCGCGGCCGCTTCGAGCTCGCGGACGGCGGGACGCTCTTCCTCGACGAGGTCGGGGAGCTCTCGCAGGCCGTGCAGGCCAAGCTCCTGCGCGTGCTGCAGGAAGGCGAGTTCCAGCGCGTGGGCGGGTCCGTCACGCTCAAGGTGGATGTGCGCGTGATCGCCGCGACGAACAGGGACCTCGAGAAGGAGGTGGCGGAGTCCCGCTTCAGGGCCGACCTCTTCTGGCGCCTGAACGTCTTCCCGCTCCGGGTCCCGCCCCTCCGCGAGCGGCGCAGCGACATCGTCCTCCTGGCGGACTACTTCGCCGAGAAGCACGGCCGGCGGTCGGGCAAGCCCATCCTGCGCATCTCGAGCCCCGCCATCGATCTCCTCATGACCTACCACTGGCCGGGCAACGTACGCGAGCTCGAGAACTGCGTCGAGCGGGCGGTGATCCTCTCCACCGACGCCGTCATCCATGCCTATCACCTGCCGCCGAGTCTGCAATCCGCCGACTCGACGGGCACGGGGCCGGCTTCGACCCTGGACGCCTCCCTGGCGAGACTCGAGCGCGAGCTCCTCGTCGAGGCTCTCAAGATATGCCGGGGCAATGCCGCGGCGGCGGCTCGCCGGCTCGGCGTAACCGAGAGGCGCATGGGGCTCGCTCTGCACCGCTACGGCATCGATTGGCGGCGATTCAGGACATCTATGTAGTTTATTTTCTCGAACCTACGCCAATGTAAGGTATATTGTTATTTTGATATTTGCTAAGTCCATACGGAAGAGAGACATAGTTCTTTGCGGTCTTTGGCACGGTTATTGCGATAAAATGGGTCAGTCCTCATCGGAATAGGAGTGTGTAATGTCCGATTGCATCGAGTCCAAGACCATCGGTCTCGCGGAAGTGTACGGGGCCAACTGCTTTTCCAACGCGGTAATGCGAGAACGCCTTCCCAAGACCATCTTCTCCGAGCTGCTCAAAGTGCAGGCGGGACGGCGCGAGCTCACTCTCGACATCGCCGAGGTCGTGGCGAGCGCGATGCGCGACTGGGCGCTCGAGCGGGGGGCCACGCACTATACGCACTGGTTCCATCCCCTGTCCGGCATTTCCGCCGAGAAGCACGACTCCTTCATTTCGCCGACGGGCGACGGCCGCGTCCTCATCGAATTCTCGGGCAAGGAGCTCGTGAAGGGCGAGCCCGACGCCTCGTCCTTCCCGTCCGGAGGTCTGAGGGCCACCTTCGAGGCGCGGGGCTACACGGCCTGGGACGCGACGAGCCCGGCCTTCCTGAAGAAGTCGCCCTCCGGCACCACGCTCTGCATCCCCACCGCCTTCGTCTCCTACTTCGGGCACGCCCTCGACAAGAAGGTGCCCCTCCTGCGGTCGATCGAGGCCCTCAACAAGCAGGCCCTGAGAGTGCTCAACGCCCTCGGCATCAAGGACGCGTCGCGCGTCACCTCGACCGTCGGTCCCGAGCAGGAGTACTTCCTCGTCAACCGCGAGCTCTACAAGAAGCGTCCCGACCTCGTCCTCACCGGGCGCACCGTCTTCGGCTCCATGCCCGCGAAGGGGCAGGAGATGGAGGACCACTATTTCGGCGCCATAGCCGAGAAGGTCGCGGCCTTCATGCGCGAGCTCAACGACGAGCTCTGGGCGATGGGCGTCAACGCCAAGACCCAGCACAACGAGGTGGCCCCGAACCAGTTCGAGCTGGCCTGCGTGTACTCGAGCTCCAACGTCGCCGCCGACTCGAACCAGCTCGTCATGGAGACCATGAACTCGGTGGCGGCCCGCCACGGCATGGCGGCCCTCCTCCACGAGAAGCCCTTCAACGGCATCAACGGCTCGGGCAAGCACGTCAACTGGTCCATGGGCACCGATACCGGTCTCAACCTCCTCGAGCCCGGCACAGACCCCGCCTCCAACGCGCGCTTCCTGGTCTTCGTCTGCGCCGCCATCGAGGCGGTGGACCGCTACGCGCCCCAGCTCCGCGCCTCGGTGGCCACTTCCGGCAACGACCTCCGTCTCGGCGGCAACGAGGCCCCGCCCGCGATCATCTCGGTCTTCCTAGGCGACGAGCTCTCGGACGTCCTGGGCGCCGCGGCCGAGGGCAAGCCCTACGTCTCCAAGGAGGGCGGCAAGATCGAGATCGGCGCCGCGTCCCTGCCTAAGCTGCCGCAGGACCTCACCGACCGCAACCGCACGAGCCCCTTCGCCTTCACCGGCAACAAGTTCGAGTTCCGGATGGTCGGCTCCTCCCAGTCCGTCGCCACGCCCACCATGGTCCTGAACACCGCGGTCGCCGACGTGCTCTCCCGCTACGCCGACCGCCTGGAGGCCGCCGCGAAGAAGGGCGGGGACATGGCGGCCGAGGAGCGCGCCCTCATCGCCGAGTCCTACAAGGCGCATCGCCGCGTCGTCTTCAACGGCAACGGCTACGCCGAGGAGTGGCACCGCGAGGCCGAGCGCCGCGGCCTGCCCCGATTCAAGGCGGCTGTGGAGGTCATCCCCGAGTTCGCCTCCCCGGCCGGCCTCGAGCTTTTCGCGCGCCAGGGCGTCTTCACCAAGGAGGAGGTCGAGAGCCGCTGCGTGATCTACCTCGAGAAGTACGCCAAACAGGTGAACATCGAGGCGGGCATGATGGTCGAGATGGCCAAGCGCTACATCTTCCCGGCCGCCACCGCCTCGGCCGAGGATTTCGCCCGGGCGGCGAGCGCCCTCGCCGCGGTCGGCGCGCTCTCCTCGCCGCAGGAGCTCAGGGCCCGAAAGCTCGCCGAGCTCGCCGCAGCCGTCGCCGACGAGGCCGACAAGCTCGAGAAGGCCCTCGCCGGCGTGCAGGAAATCGAGGAGCCGCTGGCGGAGGCCCGCGCGTACCGCGAGAGCGTCATCCCGAGGATGACGGCCCTCCGCGACAAGGGCGACGCGGTCGAGAGGCTCGTGGAGGCCTCGCGCTGGCCCTTCCCGACCTACGAGGACCTTCTGTTCTCGCTCTAGCCCCGATGTCGATTCCCGGGGGCCGGCCGCCAATCCTCCTCTGGCGGCCGGCCCCCGTTTTCGTCCCCGTCGCTCAACCGCGCCGCAGGACCTCGCCGGCGTAGGCGAAGAGCGCGGGCGCGCCCCCCGTATGCCAGAAGACGATAGTCTCGCCCCGGTCGATCTCCCCGGTTTCGACCATCGACGAGAGGGCCCCCATCGCCCGCCCCATGTACACCGGATCGAGGAGAATGCCCTCTGTCTCCGCCGCGAGAGCTATGGCCCGCCGCTCGAGCTCGCCTACGACGCCGTAGCCACCGCCGGTGAACTCCCTCCGGAGAGCGACGTCGCCCGCCTCGAAGGCGGAGCCGAGACCGACGAGCTCGGCAGTCGCGTTCGCCAGGGCCAGCACGCGGTCCGCGAAGTCCTGGCCCTCGCCGGCCGCCTTGTCGATGCAGATCCCGCAGATCTCGGGAGCCCGTCCGCCCGCGCCACCGAGGCCGAAGAGGCGCGAGCCCGCCATGAGTCCGGCTTGCGTGCCTCCCGAGCTCGACGCGAACACGATGCGCGACGGCGCGATGCCCGCCTCCGCGAGCTGGGCGCCCAGTTCGCGTACCGCGTCGACGAAGCCGAGCGCGCCCGTCGCGTTGGAGCCTCCGTAGGGAATCACGTAGGGCTCGCGCCCGGCGGAGCGCAGCTCCTCGGCGACGAGGGCTATGTCCTCGCCCCTGCGCCGCGGGCCGGACCAATGGATCTTCGCGCCGAGGAGGATATCGAGGAGGAGGTTGCCTTCGGGACGATCCGGCGGCCCTCCGCCGAGGACGAGGTGGCAGTCGATCCCGCAGGCCGCCGCGGCCGCGGCAGTTTGCCTGCAATGGTTGGATTGCGTCGCCCCTCCGGTCACCAGCGCGTCGCGGCCGCTCGCCAGCGCGTCCCCGATCAGGAACTCCAGCTTGCGCGCCTTGTTGCCGCCGGTCGCGAGCCCGGTCTGGTCGTCGCGCTTCATGAATATCCGCGGGCCGCCCCTCGCCGAGGCCATGGCGGCGGCGAGTCGGGGGAGCTCCACCAGGGGGGTGGGAAGGAAGGCCATCCTCTTCCGTGGGAATTTCGAGAGGTCCATGCGTCGACTCCTTCAAGGTAGTGTTGAAAAAGGCTCCGCAGCCTTCTTCAACACTACGTCAGACTGGTTTCTTCATATAATAATCCGCCGGCCGGTCGGGGGGAGCTCCCTGGCCCGGCTCGACGTCCGTGCTATAATGCCCGCGATGAAGGTCTTGAAACGGATCGCGCCCTTCGTCGTCATCGCGGCGGCGGCCCTCCTCCTCCTCTATTCGCCGGACATCGCCCCCGAGCATTATACCGATCTCGCCACCTTCTTCCGCATCGAGATGATGCGGCAGGGTTATTCCGGTTTCTCCGTGGCCGCGGTCGCCGACGGCTCGGTGCTCTACGTCGACGGATTCGGCAGGGACGGCTGGGGAGGGAAGATCGGCCCCGACACGCGGCTCTTCGCTCCGGCCGCGGCCAAATCCATGACGGCCCTCGCCGCCTACTCCCTTGTCCGCGACCGTCGGCTCTCGCTCGACCTCCTCGTCCGCGACTACCTGCCCTGGTTCGTCCTCGGCGGAGGCAAGGGCGAGGCGACCGTCCGCAACCTGCTGTCCCACACGAGCGGCGTCTCCGACTCGGCCTTCGACGACGCCCACCCGGGCGCGCCCGATCTCGAATCGGCCGCGCTCGCCATGGTCGGCGCGGTCGCGAAGGACGCTCCGGGCGCGCGCTTCCATTATCTCGATACTGACTATCAGGTCCTCGGCCTCGCGATGGAGAGGGCGGCGGGCAAGGATTACGCCTCGATCCTCTCCGAGCGCGTCTTCGCCCCCCTCGGCATGAAATCCAGCTCGGCCCGGCCGGGCGCGCCGCTTCCCAGGGGCTCGGCCTCCTTCTTCTCCCTCGCCCTGCCGCGCGCCGCGCCATCCTCGCCCTTCGGCGCTCCCTCGGGCTACATCGTGTCCACCGCCTCGGATATGGGACAGTACATGGCCTTTCTCCTCGGTCCCGAGAAATTCGCCCGCGCGCCTATGGCTCCTCATGTAGTGGGCGCTCTCTTCAACCCCCTCGTCCCCGGGGCGCCCTACGGCTACGGCCTCTTTATCGGCAGGGATTCGGGCGGTCGTTTCGCGTACCACGACGGAGCGCTCGACGGCTTCTCGTCGCGCATTGTCCTCTGGCCGGACAAGAAGGCCGGTATAGTCGTGCTCGCCGCCCAGAGCTCCCTCATGCAATCCCTGATCTCCCTCCCCGCCCTGACCGAGGGCGCCCGCCGCATCATGCTCGACGGCAGCGCTCCTCGTCCCTTCCCCCTCGGCAGACTCTACATCCTCATGGCCGTCGTCGCCATGGTCCACGTCCTTGCGCTCGCCCTCCAGACGGGAGGCGCCCTTCGCTGGGCCAAGGAAGTCCGGGACAAGTGCGAGGCGAAGGGCACGAAGGGCCCGGCGCGCCTCGCGTCCATCCGTTGCTGGGTCGGCATCGCGATACGGGCGGCCTTCGCCCTCTTCGTCCCCTCCGCGATCGGTACGGCCTTCGGCAGGGCGCTGTCGTGGAAGATCCTCTTCGAGCTCGAGCCCGGACTCGCTACCTGGTTCCTTTCGGCGCTCATGTTCGCCTTCCTGCGCAACGCGGCGAGGCTTGCGTGGATCGGCGGCCCGGCGGGCTTCCGGCGCTCTCGTTGAGGGCCGCGGCCCGGGCCGGACGCGAAGATATTAATAATTTATAAATTACATGCGGCGCCCATAGTGAGCCGGTGATAACCGCTTCCCACGCGGGTCGGGAGTCTGTATATTGCATGCATGATTCCCGAGATATTCGCTTCGGACCCCTCTTGGCCGTATTCGAAGGCCAAGACGGCTGTCATAGCGGCCGCATCGGCCGTCATTCGCGAAGAGGGCCCCCGCGCCGCCACGCTCAAGAACATCGCCACCAGGGCCGGGATAACCGAGCCCGCGATCTTCCGCCATTTCGAGGGCGTGGACGGCCTCTTCGAAGGCCTTTTCAGCGCCTACGAGAGGGTGTACCAGCGCACCGCGTCGGCTTTCTCGGCGGAGGGCAAGGGCATCGCCAAGCTTCGAGCGGCGAGCGTCGCGATGGTAGGCAACATCGCCGCCAGCCAGGACTTCTCCTACATCCTGCTCAACGCCCGTCACGTATTCCGCGGGTACCCGGACCTGAAGGCGAAGGTCGCCGAGAACGACGCCAAGGACCACGGGGCCGTCCTCGCCTGCATAGCCGAGGGGATGAAGTCGGGCGAGATCCGCTCGGACATAGACCCCGTGTCCGCGGCCTCCTCCCTGATCGGCAGCATCTACGTCGCCGCCCTGGTGTGGATCGAATCGGGCTTCGGATTCGACATCCGCGAGGTCTTCGCGGATCGATGGGACGATTTCGAGCGCATGATCGCCGCCAAGCCTGCGCCCAAGTCGCGCGAGGCGAAGGCCGCCGCCAGGGACCGATCCGCCGCGTACTTCCCGCTTCGACCGGCCGCCGTCGCCAAATCGAGGGGCTCCTCGGGCAGGAAGGCCGCGGCCGAGCCGCGGCGAAAGCCCAAGCCGACTGCGAAGGTGGCGAAACGGCCGGCGGCCAAAAAGGCCACCGCGGCCAAGAAGCCATCCTCCAAGTCCAAGTAGAGACCCCGGCCTAGGACTCCCAATCCCGGACGGCGGCCAGCCGCTCCAGCACCGACCTGGGAGCCTTGGAGGCCGCGGCCGCCTCGAAGAGTCTCGCCGCGAGCTCCTTGCCCGCGCCCTGCACGGCGCGCCTGGGCAGGGGATCGGCGTCGTCTATCGCGTCGAGGATCCGGTTGATGTCCTTCTTCGAGAGGGTCTCGAGGATGCGGTCGTGCGCCTCGGGCTCCATGCCCTGCATCGCCGTCGCGACGAGGGTCCCCTCGGCTGCGCGGAAGGCTCCCTTGAGGAGGCTCGAGTCGAGGCTGAGGACGGCCTTGGTCAGGGACGCGACGAAGGCGGGATCCGCGGTGAGCTCGTCCTCCGGCCCCATCCTCAGCTCCCCGCTCTCCTCGAGATTGCGCACGACCTCGAGGAAGGCAGCCTGGGCCTGCGCGATCTCGTCGCCCGAGAGGCGCGAGCGCAGATGGGCGGCGTCGTCCTCGAGGGCGGCGGCGCCGATCCTGGCGTACAGGGGCCTCGCGAGGTCCACGCTCTCCTCGGGGCAGCCGGCCAGGGCCGCCGCGGCGATGTCGCGCCCCGACGCCCGGAGCGCGCGCTCGAGGTTGCGCTTGTCCATGGCGAGCATGCGGATCACGTCGGGCAGCTCGCCCGGCACGACGAGGCTCTCGGAGCGGGCTCGGCGGCGCCTGGCCCGCTCCGAAAGCCAGGCCTCGGCCTTGTCGTAGTATTCCAGGCCGAGGAAGGCGGTCATCCGCCGCATGATCACGCTGTAGTGCTCGTAGGACGCGATGCCGCGAAGGCCCGAGCGCACGAGGAGCCACTCGAGCTCCGCTCCAGGATCGGATCGCGGGCGCGGCGCCGCGGCCGCGAGACCGCGATCCAGCGTCTCCGCGTCGGCGCCCGTCGCCGCGATCTCCAGGCCCGCCTTGAGAGGCTTGCGCCGCTCGGATGCGGCGGCGCGCGCGAGGGCCGCGCGCGCGCCTCGGGCCTGATCGGAGAGGACGCTGACGCGAGCCGCGAGCGCGAAGAGCGCGTCCTTCTTCCTGCGCGATACTGTCCGGATGTCCAATTCGTCGCGGGAGGCCCGGGCGATGGCGTCGATCACGTCGCGATCCCCTCTGCCTGGGCCTTCTCGATCTCCTCCAGGGCGGCGAGGGCCTTGTCCGCCCCGAAGTAGGGCAGGAGCTTGCGCGCCATCAGCGCGGGCTCGTCCGACTCGGCGAGGGCGAGGAGGCCTTCGATGGTGACGCAGGCTTTGAGGAAGGGCCACCCCGAGCGCTCCTCGACGAGGATGTAGGTCGCGAGGATCTCTTCGAGGGCCTGGCCGGAGACGCCTTCCATGACGAGGCGGACGCCCACGGCGAGGAGAGGATCGTCGATCGAGGCGAGCTCGGACTCGAGCGACAGGAAGCCCTCGTCGCGCGCCTTGCGATCCAGGTCCATGAGCCGCCGGATCATCGGCCCGAGCGCCTTCTTCTCTTCGTCGCGGCAGCGCAGCCTGCGGGCGAGATCAGCGTTCCATTGGATCATTTCCCCTCCGTCACGCAGATAATATACGTCGTCCCGGTCCCGCGTTCAAATGAGGGCCGCGGGTTTTCGCCGATAAATGCGCCACGGTATCGACTTATGATTGCCTTGCCACATCCGCCGTGCTATATATTTCCCCATCTCACGTTCGGAGGTGCCCTGATGAAGAAAACGTCCATCGTCCTCGCGACTCTACTCGCCCTCTCGGGCTTCGCCTTCGCGGCCGGCAACGCCGCGTCGTCCGCGACTCCCTGGGTCGACAAAGGGAACCTGCTCGTGAACGTCGGCCTCGGGTGGGGAGGCCTCTCCGCCGGAGCCGAGTACGACTTCGCGCGAATCGACGTGGCCAAAGTCGTCCCGATCACATTCGGCGGCGCAGCCCGCGCCCTCATCGATCCCGGCGTCTTCGACACGACCTACAGCACCTTCGAGATCGGGCTCGGCGCCTTCGTCACCGCGCACGTAGGCTTCAAAGAGCTCAGCCTCTCGTCCGGACTCGGCTGGGTCTCCCACTTCGATCTCTACCTGGGTCTCGGCCTCGGCTTCGCGAGCGGGTCCCTGGCCTCCGCGTACTCGGGCACCGGCTTCGGTCTCCTGCCGGGCGTCGGCATCTCCACCTTCGAGGGAGTGAGCTACTACTTCAACGACAGGATCGCCCTCAACCTCGAGTACGGATACATCGGTCGAATAGGTTACTCCGAGAACTATGGCGTCCTCGGGACATACTCGTACTACTGGCCGCTCTATTACTCGACTATCGGCGTGATCCTCAAGCTCTGATCGCGGCGGCGCGCCCGCGTCTCGCGCTCTTTCGTCGGGCGCGGAATCGCGGGCGCGGAATCGCGGGCGCGGATCGCGAAGGCGAATGAAGCGACGTCGCGGGACGGGAAAGCCGCGCATCCGAATTTTTTTCGATCAAAGCGAAGAAAACTTTTGCCATACTCGATAGATGCCGATATACTATTGAGAACGCATCGCGCGGGACCCGCGAGAATCGCGAGCGATGGGCGATGCGATCGGACGACGGGAGAATGAAGCGAAAGGGGGAACGCCCTACATGGCCGATAGAAGCGCCGCGCAGCTCGTCGAGATACGGCTAGTCGAGCTCAAGCGCGTCGATGCGTCCTACTTCCAGGACTACGCCAAGGTGCACGAGCGCCTCGAGCGATGGCTGGAGAAGGAGCCGCGCCCGCTTTCGCCGCAGACCGTCGCCGACGTCGCCGACGAGCTGGTGGTCTGGCTCTCGTCCCTCGCCGCCAAGAACTATTCCCACGACAAGCTATCCCAGCTGCTCCGCGTCGGGCTCGGCCACCTCTGCGCCGAGCTCATCGTCGTCAACCCGCATCTTCCCCAGGACGAGGTCGCCATCAGGGCCTACGCGGAGCTGCAGCGCCGCGGATGGGACCTGGCCACCTACGATCCAGAAGTAGCCGCCGCGGCATCCAAGCGCGCGCAAGCGATCGAGGCGGCCCGGGCGAAGTCGCGCTCCCAATCCAAGAAGCCTTCGTCGGTCGTGAAAGCGTCCGGCGCTAACAAGAAGGTGATAGGTAACCCGAAGGTCGCCGCAGTCAAGGCCGCAATCAAGGCCGCGCCGGCGAAGAAGGAGGCTCTCATGGCGTTAGAGAAGAAGTCTTCGCCGGCGAAACCGGCGGCGAAGAAACCTGCGGCTAAGAAGCCAGCGGCGAAGAAGGCCGTGGCCAAGAAGCCGGCCGCGAAGAAGGCCGTGGCCAAGAAGCCGGCGGTCAAAAAGGCCGTGGCCAAGAAGCCGGCCGCGAAGAAGGCCGTGGCCAAGAAGCCGGCGGTCAAGAAGGCCGTGGCCAAGAAGCCGGCCGCGAAGAAGGCCGTGGCCAAGAAGCCGGCCGCGAAGAAGGCCGTGGCCAAGAAGCCGGCCGCGAAGAAGGCCGTGGCCAAGAAGCCGGCGGTCAAGAAGGCCGTGGCCAGGAAACCCGCCGCCAAGAAGGCGGCTGCCAAGCCCGCGGCGGAGCCCAAACCTGCGCCGATGATCTCTCCGATAGAGGAGAAGAAGCCCGAGCTAATGTAATTCGGATTTCGTCTGGGCGGATTTAACGGCTCCGGTGCGCCAATGCATCGGGGCCGCTTTTTATATCCTCGCGGCATCGCGCAGTCCGAGGGCGATGGTCCGCGATCTTCCGGCAGGAGAGTTGGCATCGTAGTAGCGTCCTCGAATATTTGACTATTTAGGCCTATTGGGCTGTTTATTTCCTTTGTATATAATCTGTTAAGACTAGAAGTATCAAGTCTGACATTAATGGAATATTTGTAAAAGAAAAGCTTCATTTTTCCCCTCGACCGCAAGGGGCTAAAACTTAATCTAAAAAAGATTTAAATGTGTTTTTTGCAAGGTTACAACAATGCGAGTAAATCTTAAAAAAAACTTGACACCTAAAAACGGGATGGCTATACTGCCGTAGAACCTAGGGAAGGGGATTAGTAGGCCGTTGGTTTACCCCCTTTTATAATGTTAAGGAGGACTTAATGAAGAAGTTACTCGTTGTACTTCTCGCCCTCATGGTGATCGGCGTGTTCGCCTTCGCCGATGACGCGATGGCGGCTCCTGCCCCCCAGGGCCAGTTCCATGCCTGGAACTATGGTGAGCTCTTCTCGTTTGCGTCGGTCAACGGCGGTTCGGCCGCGAGCGGATGGGGCCCGAGCTGGGATCCCAACTATGGTATCGATCAGGAGTGGACCTTCTCCTACGACGGCAAGAACTTCGGTTATTCCGGCACCTTCGAGTTCGGCATGGGCAACTTCGCCCAGAGCACCACTGGTTCGGGTTCCATCAGCTGGTTCGACACCTACTACAAGTTCGGCGACATGGTGAAGTTCACCGCCGGTAAGCTCGACATCGGAGACTACCGCTGGACGACCTTTATCGAGGGCGGCGCCAACTCCCGCTTCGGCCAGCGCAATTATGGCGGCATGATCCAGCTCTACCCCATCTCTGGCCTTTCACTCGCCGTATTGGAAGAGGTCCCCGGCACCACGACTCTCGCTGGGCAGCTTATTCCGACCGGTGGCGGCCTCAACGCCGTCAATTATTCCTATGGCACCTATGCAGCGGCCGACTACCAGGACAATACGAACCTGGCCGCCAGCTACGAGATGAAGGACACGTTCAAGGCCTATGTGGCCTGGAACAACACCGCTCGCGAAGTCAGCGTCGGCGTCAACATCTCCGCCCTCAAGCCCCTGTCCCTGCAGGTCGTGTACGACGACGACTATATGTCCCCGACTGGGAGCACTGTCTGGCTCACCGCCGGATACACCATGGGCGCCCTGGCCCTCAGCCTCGATGCGGGATATATGACTGGTACCTCGGCCATGTATGGATATACCAATACCGGCACTGCGGCTGCTCCTGTCTACACTGTTTCCTCTGTTAACTACAACATTGGCGGCAGCACTGTTTCCGCTTATGCCGCGGAGATCCAGGCCGAGTACACCATGGGTCAGTACGCCGTGGGCGCCAAGCTTGGCTACGACAACGGCGCGGGCATCGGTCTCTATGGCGGACAGGCTGCTGCCTATTCCGGCCTTGAGGTCTATCCCTACGTAAAGGCGAACTTCGACAACGGCAGCTACATCATGGTCGGCATTCTCTATGCGAGCGGCGCCAATGCCAATGGCGCAACCCTCGGCAGCGCCTCTTGGAACGCCGCCAACCCCAGCTACGCCCAGTCCCTCTTCGCTATCCCGATATCCTACAGCTGGGCTTTCTAAGCCAAGCTTCCTCTCACTAGCCAAAGCCCCCGCGAGGGGGCTTTGGTGTTTTTGGGCGGTCCGGCGATTTATAAATTTCTCCTTACTTCGCAAACTTCCGCGAAGCCCTCACTTACCATGTAACTCGAAAGCGGCTATGGTGGTTGTTCAAGGAATCTTGTGATGAAAGGGGTTTTCGCATGAGAAAGATACTGTCCGCCGTAGCTGTGCTCGTCCTAATCCTCACCGGCTGCGCGACCGAAAAGCAGAGGGCAGGGGCCGAATCCGGACAGGGGCCGCTCTCCGTCGCCCTCCTCACCGAAAGGGAAGTGAAGGATTCCTATGGTTGGAGTCTTCTCGACAACCCCTATCTGTCGTACAGCGGCACAATATTCCCCAGAGTTTACGATTTCCTCGTATTCAAGCTGGCAGTCAACTTTCCTGTGTCTACCCAGCTAGAGCTTCTCGACGCGGACGCCGAGAATGCGGACGGAAAGGTCAAGGCTCCGTTTTACGACAGCGACAGGTTCAAGACGGTGACTATGTCTTCTGTGGCGAACCAGGAGTCATCGGGCTCTTTTTCCCAGAGAGAGAACAAGATCACCTGGAATTATCTGCCCCAAGGCACCCTGACTCTGAAGCCCGGCAAACACTCCTACGTCTTCGTCCTAGTCGGGAAGCACCCTCTACCCGACTCCCTGACAGCCCACATACGGCTATCCGTCAACGGGGAGGAACAGGACTTCGACATTCCGCTGCCCGACGCTCAGGATTAGCCCGGCCACATCGCAGCAGCAGCCTTCGCTCCTCAATGGAGGACGATGATCTGGCCGTTCGAGGTACCACGGGGCTCGAAGGCAACTGCCGATGGATTCGCCTTGGCCTCGCCCTCAAAACTCGTCTGGTCGGCCCGTCCGGTCCACTGGGTGTCGACTCCGGCCAGGGCCTGCTCAGCGGCCGGGAAATCGGCGTTGAGCGCGAAGCTGTTGTTGCTCACCGCGCGCGTCAGGTCGTAGGAGAACTTCCAAGAGTTGACGCCCAGGTTGGCGAGCCGGCCCGGCTTGACCTCGAAGGCTAGGTCCTTATAGAAGCTCGAGCTGATCGTCACATAGGCATCGTCGGTCTTCACCTGGGCCCACAGTTCGCGAAGCTGGTAGCTTCCAGGCTCGGCGTTCGCGAGCACGAAGGAATCGCCGGGCGTCGCCGTGCGGATCTCGTAGGTCCTGCCGCTCGTCTCGTTGTAGACGACCAGGGCCGCGGCGTAGGGCCACTCGGTGTCGACCCATCCGCTCGCTCCGTTGGTGGCGATGCCCATGCCGCTGACCTCGACCTTGAGCCTACCTAGTATCATGGAAGAGTCGCTGCTCGCGGGCGGCGGCGCCACGGAGGCGCAAGCCGCGAGCAGGGCGACCGCGAAAAGTCCGAGTACTAGTCCACGCATCTCTTCCCCCTGGAGCTAAAACTACTGACATTGGGTCGGCTGTCAATAAAAATCGCTCGGGGAAAGACAGCCCCTCCCGTCGGCCCTAGCCGAGCTTGCCCATGAGCTCGGCCCTCTCGAGGGCCTGCTCGAGGGTGTCGCAGGTCAGCACGCCGAAGATGATGGGCCGGCCGCTGCGCAGGGACTTGAGGGCCTTTCGCCGCGTCAATAGGAAGATCCCCTGCGCGGAGTGGCCTAAAAGAGGCTCGATATGGCGGATGGAGAATGAAATCCAGTGCGTGGACTGTCACTATCAGAAATGGACGCGACATGGCTGACCCGTATCCCGTATGGGTGGGGACATGAAACCTTCCTCGACTCTTCGACATGCGGAACATGTCGACATACTGTCGCCAGTACTCGTATTTCCCCAGGAGGATCGTTTCCCCCATCATTTCTTTCTTTTCGACGGCCCCTTCCCCTTCTTCGAGTCCTTTTTCTCTTTTTCGATGGCAGGGGTGGCCACCGCTTTGCCCGACAAGGGGACTCGCTTGTAGCCGGATTTCGACGGGTGCGGAACGACGCCAAGAATCGTGATGTCGTCCTTGTCCGGACCATAGGCCCAGAACATCCGCCCCGCGCCAGGGCTATGGTTCTCCAAGTACAACTCATAAACCGTGAATCCCTCACGCTTCGTCAGGGCATCGATGTCATGGGAGTGGAGGCCGGGATGCGCGGGATTTTCCCGCAAGAAACGTAGTGCCTTCTGCACCTTCTCAAACAGTTCCCGCTCGTTCTTGCCGAGCGTCCCCTCCGCCCGCGTTTTCGTCATCGAGTTCCAATACTCGGTCATCTGCGGGAGGCCCATGCGGATTTTGTATGCCACCCTACGTTCTCAATCCAGGTCTATTGGAGCGGAGACGCGACCCGCCTTGAAGTTGGCGGATGCCTCGTCGATCATGGCGAGAACGTCCTTCGGGAGGTCTGCCAGCCTGAACGCCACCTGTGGCTTCAGGACAATCACGCCACCTGCGAGTTCGGTCACTGCGTAGTATTCGGAGCGGGCGGCGCGCACGGTGATGCGCTTCTTGGAGTCCAGCTTCGCGATGTATTCGACGCGGGCCATGCCCTGCGCGCCCCGGCCCGCCGCCGCTCCCGTCCTTGCCTTTGCCTTCTTCGCCCCCGGCGAGGCCTTCGCGGCCGCTTTTGAGCCGGCCTTTTTGGCTTTCGCCTTCGGGGCGGCCCCAAGAACCATTTTCGTCATTACGCCTCCGCTCCTTCGGTGGGATAATCCCACCACCATCATCGTACCACGTACCCGCGCCGCATGCAATGGAAGGAGATTCCGGAGAGAAAGCGCCACGACGGCTCTGTCTTCGGTCGCGGCCACGCTCTCGCCTCGACTTTTTGACCTCTTTACTTCAGCCGAGCTTGCCCATGAGGTCGGCCATCTCGAGGGCCGAGAGCATGGCGTCCCAGCCCTTGTTCCCGCTCTTCACGCCGGCGCGCTCGAGGGCCTGCTCGAGGGTGTCGCAGGTCAGCACGCCGAAGATGATGGGCCGGCCGCTGCGCAAGGACTCGGCGGCGATGCCTTTGGACACCTCCGCCGCGACGTAGTCGAAGTGGGGCGTGCCGCCGCGTATAACCGCGCCCAGGCACACGACAGCGTCGAAGCCCTTCTGGGCCATGCGGCCCGCGACCAGGGGGATCTCGAAGCTCCCGGGCGTCCGCACGAGGGTCAGGTCCTTCTCGTCGCCGCCGTGGCGCTCGAAGCAGTCGAGCGCCCCTTCGATGAGCCTTCCCACGATGAGGTCGTTGAAGCGCCCGGCGACCAGGGCGATCTTTTTTCCTTCGGCGCTGAGCATCCCTTCGATTCGGTTCATTCCTAACCTCCGCTTCAGATCGCGTGACCCAGACGGTCGCGCTTGGTTTCGATGTAGCGAACATTGTGCGAGTTCGAGGGCACCCGAAGCGGGATGCGCTGGGCGACGTCGATGCCGTAGGCCTCGAGGCCCGCGACCTTGTCGGGATTGTTGGTCAAGAGCCGCACCCTGGTTCGCCCGAGGAGGCGGAGCGCCTGGGCGGCCTCCCAGTAGTCGCGCATGTCGGAAGGGAAGCCCAGCCGGAGGTTGGCATCCACCGTGTCGAGACCCTGGTCCTGGAGCCCGTAGGCGCGCAGCTTGGCCTCGAGGCCGATGCCGCGGCCTTCCTGGTGCAGGTAGATCAGGGCCCCCTCCTCAGCTTCCCCGATAAGGCGCATGCTCTCCTCGAGCTGCTCGCCGCAGTCGCAGCGCATCGAGCCGAAGAGCTCCCCGGTGAGGCACTCGGAGTGCAGTCTGACCAGGAGGGGCTCGTCCTCGCGCCCGGTCGGGGCGGGCAGGGTCTCGAGAGCCTTTCCCCGGGTAAGGATCTGCAGGCCCTGCGGGGCCTGGCCGAAACGCGACTCGACATGGTGGATCATGAACATTCCCCATCTCGTGGGGAGGGTCGCGCTCGCGAGGGGCTTCAGCAGGGTCTCGCGGCCTCGCCGGTAGCGGACGAGGTCCTCGACGCTGACGAGGGTGAGGCCGAGCCGCTTGGCCGCGGCCTTCAGACTCTCGCCCGAGGCCATGCTGCCGTCCTCGCGCATGATCTCGCAGATGACGCCGGCGGGGGGAAGCCCCGCGAGGCGGCAGAGCTCCACGGCAGCCTCGGTGTGGCCGCCGCGCTCCAATACTCCGCCCGGCCGGGCCACGATCGGGAAGATGTGGCCCGGCCGGCCGAGATCGGCGGGACGGCTGGCGGGATCGGCCAGGGCGCGCAGCGTGAGCGCCCGGTCCGCCGCCGATATGCCTGTGCTCGTGCCCTCCACGGCGTCGACGCTCTCGGTGAAGGCCGTGCCGTGGAGCGCGGGCCTGCGGTCGTCGGCCTGCACCCTCAGATCGAGCCGCTCTGCCGCCGCGGCGTCGATCGCGCAGCAGATGAGGCCCCGGGCCTCTCTCGCCATGAGGTTCACGTCCTGGGCGGAGACCTTGGCCGCCGCCATGAGGAGGTCCCCCTCGCACTCGCGGTCCTCGTCGTCGCTGACGATGACCATCTTCCCCTCGCGGATGTCCTGCGCGGCGCGCTCTACGCGCGCAGCGATCGCATCCGCCCTGTTGGCCCTGTCCTGCGTGTTCATCGGTACCCCCATGATCTCAGTCTTTCCAAGTCGATTCGCGGGCCGGTTTCGGCCGAGGTCTCGGCGGCCGCGCCCGGGCGGAGCAGCGCCGAGACGGCCGCGCGGACGTAGGAGGCGAGGACGTCGAGTTCGACGTTGACCAGGTCCCCGGCCTTTCTGTCGGCGAGATTCGTCGCGAGACGGGTGTGCGGAATGACGGATATTCTCGCCGCGAGGCGGCCGCTCCCCGAAGCCCCGTCCCCGCCCTCGAGGCCCGCCACCGTGAGGCTGATTCCGTCGATGGCGATCGAGCCCTCGGCCGCGACCCGGTCGGCCCAGGAAGGATCGAGCTCGAGCGCGAGGAACCAGGCCTCGGGGTCCTCTCGGGCGGAGCCTCCCGCCCCCCGCGCCGCGGGTCCCCAGGATCGGATCCGGGCCGTTCCCGTCACGTGTCCGGTGACGATGTGGCCGTCCAATCGGCCACCCGCCAGGAGGGGCCGCTCGAGGTTGACGCGGGCGCCCCGCACGAGGCCGCGCAGCGTAGTCTTCTCGAGGGTGTCGCCGACAGCCTCGAGCTCGAAGCCGTCTCCGCCGCTCGAGGTCACGGTAAGGCACACGCCGTCCACCGCGACCGAGGCCCCTATGCCCAGGCCCGCGGCGAGGTCGGGACAGCGTATTCCCAGTCTCATGCCCGTCCCGGCCGTACGCAGCGAGCGGAGCTCGCCGACCTTCTCGATCAGGCCGGTGAACATGGCGCCCCATCTTCATCGGCTTTAGTCTCTCGGCGCCTCGCGTCGATCCGGGTGTAGCCCTCGCCCGCCTCGACGCAGGGCTCCTCGAGCGCGACTCCCCGGTCCGGGGAGAGGACGCCGAGATCGCCCACCGCGGATACGCCCTCGCCGATGATCAGCGGGGCGACGAAGACCGTCAGCGCGTCCCATAGCCCCCGTTTAAGGAGGGAGGTGATGAGGCCCGCCCCGCCCTCCACCATGACCGAGCCCACTCCGTCGGCGTACAGGGCGCGGAAGACTTCCTCGAGCTCGGGCCAGCCGTCTGCGTCCCGGGAGGTCTCGATCGCGCGGACGCCTGCGGCCCTGCACTGCTCGAGTGCCGGGCTGGCCGCCGCGGCGAGGACCGTCGTCCCTTCCCTCAGCGAGGGCGAGAAGAGGCGCGCGGCCATGTCCAGAGGCCGCCGCCCCGCCAGGACGAGCCTGCGGGGTCCCGGACTGTCGGCCTGCCCGGCGGAACGAACAGTCAGCCGAGGGTCGTCCTCGCGCAGGGTATTGGCTCCGACCATGACCGCGTCGTGCGCTGCGCGCAGATCGTGGGCCGCGTCGCGCGCAGCCTGGTTGGTGATCCATTTCGAGGTCCCGCCACGGCAGGCTATCCTGCCGTCGAGGCTCTGGGCCCACTTGAGGCGGATGAAGGGGCGCTTGCGGCGGATCGAGACCGAGAAGTGGTCGACGAGCCCGTCGGCGCAGCTGGCCTCGAGGCCCTCTTCCACCGCGATGCCCGCCTCGCGCAGCCGCGCGGCGCCGCGGCCCGAGACGAGGGGATTGGGGTCCCGGGCGGAGAAGACGACGCGCTCGACGCCCGCGGCGATGATCGCCTCGGTGCAAGGCGGCGTGCGCTTACCCGCCCCCGAGTGGCAGCAGGGCTCAAGCGTGCAGTAGAGCGTGGTACCCCGCGGCAAGCGCGGCGAGGACGCGGCAGCCTTAAGCGCGTCGGCGATGGCCGCCGCCTCCGCGTGGGGCGTGCCGGGGCCGCGGTGGTAGCCCTCGCCCAGGATTCGCCCGCCCGCCGCCAGTACCGCGCCGACCGCGGGATTGACTCCTGACAGGGGCAGGGAGAGTCGGCCGAGCTCGATGGCCCGCTCCATGAAGGCGCTGTCGGAACACACAATGCGCTTCCTTCCGGGGCGGGAAGGGTGCGCGCCTGCGGCGGGGCTCCCGAAAGGGGGAGCCTCGATGCAGTGGGGCGCGCATCCGAAGATTACGTGAAAAGGAAATTGGATCTTTTCCCGTCCGGACTTTACCGTTGGCACCGGAGTCTCACCGGTTCGGTTCAGGACGCTCCGCAGTGGAGGTCCGGAAGTAGCGGGCTTTACCGCCAGTGGGGAATCTCACCCCGCCCCAAAGATCAATTCAAAACTAGCGCTATTCCGAGGCTTTCGTCAATCCCTTCCGCTTCGGTATAATGTCTTCATGCTGAATTTCTCGGCGCGCATGCGCCTCGTAAGGGGCTGAGCGTGAAATCGAGGGCCGGCGATTGGCTCAAGCAGGCGGATGAGGAGTTCGCCTGGGCGAAGGACGCATTCGGCCTGAGGCGGTGGGCCGTGGTCTGCTTCACGGCTCAGCAAGTCGCCGAGAAGAGCCTGAGAGCGATCGCGCTCGCTCGCGGCGCGCTCCAGGTGAGAAGCCATTCGACCCGCGAGATAGCGGAAGAGCTCGGTATCGACGGGGACCTCGACGAGAAGGCTCGAGTCCTCGATCAATACTACATTACGACGAGGTATCCGGATGCCTTCGCGACGGGGGCTCCCTTCGAGTATTTCGTCGAGCGTCAGGCTCGCGAGGCTCTTGAGTCCGCTTCGGCCTTCTTGGATCGGGCAAGGACCGAGATCGATGTCCCGCACATGATCCGGTGATCGTCTGGAATACGCGCGAGCCCTTGCGCGGCCGGACTCAGGCGGAATTCGAGGCCGAGCTCCGGCGCCTTCTCGTCGGCCGCGTGGAGGCCGCCTATATTTTCGGCTCCTACGGCACGCCTGAGTTCGGGCGCGACTCGGACGTCGATATGATGCTCGTCGCCGAGACGGACGCCTCATTCCTCGATAGGGCCTCGGAGTATCCGGAACTCTCCGGGCTCGTTCCCGATATGGACCTCCTCGTCTACACACCGACCGAATTCGCCTCGCTCACCGAAGACCCCTTGCCGGGGTTTTGAACGGGCGCGGTCGCCAGCATGCGCCGAATCGTCTGATCGCCTGTCGCTACACGAACCTGTAGCCCATTCCCCAGACGGTCTCGATGTGGCTCGGGTCGGAGGGGTCCGTCTCGATCTTCTCGCGCAGGCGCCTGATGTGCACGGTGACCGTGGACACTTCTCCGTAGGTCCCCTCGCCGCGGACCCGCTCGAAGATCTCCTCGCGGCTGAAGACCCGGCCGGGGGAGGCGGCCAGGAGCGTGAGTATCGAGAACTCGGTGGCGGTCAGCTGGACCGCCCGGCCGGCCACGCTGACCGCCTTCTTCTCGAGGTCGATCACGACGTCGCGCGCGAAGATGGCGGTGGCCGCAGTCTCGCCCACCGGCGCCGCGCCCAGGAGGCGCTCGTAGCGCTCGATGTGGGCCTTGGCGCGCGCCACCAGCTCGGCTGGGCTGAAGGGCTTGGTCACGTAGTCGTCGGCGCCGAGGCCGAGGGCGCGGACCTTGTCCATGTCGCCGTCCCTGGCCGATACGACCAGGATGGGGCGCTCCGTGCGCGAGCGCAGCTCGCGGCAGATGGCGAAGCCGTCGGCGCCGGGCAGCATCAGGTCGACGATATAGAGGTCGAAGGCGTTCTCGGGCAGCGTGGCCTGGGCCGTCCGTAGCGCCGCGCTCCCGTCGGTCTGGATGGAGGCCGCGAAGCCGGCCGCCTCCAGGTAGTCGCGCTCGAGCTCGCCTATCGCGCGGTCGTCCTCGATGATCAAGGCCCGCGGCTCGACGCGGGCCATCGCATCCTGCGCGCTCATGGCCTGGCCTCCTCGAGGGGAAGGACGATGCTGAAGGCGGCCCCGCCCTTCTCGCCGCGGCCCGCGGAGATGGTACCGCCGTGGGCCTCGACGATCTGACGGGCTATGGCGAGGCCGAGCCCGAAGCCCCCTCCGGTGCGGGAGGGATCGCCGCGGAAGAAGCGCTCGAACACGCGATCGAGCTCCTCGGGAGGGATGCCTCGGCCGTCGTCCTCGAAGAAGAGGCGGACTCGGGGAGACGCTCCCGGCTCCGGGTCGATTCGGGAGACGGAGAAGGCGATCGACACCGGCTTCTTGCCCGAGTGCCGGAGGGAATTGTCGACGAGGTTCTCGGCGACGCGCCTGAGCTGGAGGGGATCGGCCAGGACGTAGATCGGGGCGGCGTCCCCGGCGCCGTCCGGGCCGACATCGGCGAAGCTCGCCTCCTCGGGCCCGTGCGCGAGCCTGAGATCCTCGATGGAGTCGCGGAGGAAGGCGCGCAGGTCGATGCGCCTGAGCTCGGGAGGCGCGGCCTGGGCTTCCAGGGTCGAGAGGAGGAAGATCTGGCCGATCATGCGGTCGAGGTCCTGGATCTTCTGATCGAGGACGCCGAGGTAGCGCTCGCGCTTCTGGGGCGTGTCCGCGATGCCCTCGCGCAGGCCGTCGACGTAGCCGCGGATCGAGGAGAGCGGCGTGCGGAGATCGTGCGACAGATTGGCGATGAGCTCGCGGCGATCCGCCTCGCTGTCCCGCTCCCGCCGCAGGAGGTCCCTGATCTTGGACCGCATGGTCTCGAGGGCGCCGAAGACGCGCGAGAGCTCGAGTATCTGGTCGCCCTCGACCGGCGTGTCGAGGTCGCCCGAGCTCATCGCGAGCGCGGACGACTCGACTCGGCGCAGGGGGCCGGTCAGGCGCAGGATGAAGTAGACGCCGGCCGCGCTGTCGGCCGCCAGGAGGATGAGGGCGACGATGAGGAAGAGCTGTCTGCCGAAGGGGGCGTGCGAGCCTTCGGGGTGAGGCATGCTCACGACGAAGATGGAGGCGGGCAGGTTGGACGAATCCAGGAAGTCGAGCTGGAAGAGGACGCGGAGATGGGCTTCGGTCTCCGGGAAGGGCTGGTCGGAGGCCGGGGCGCCGAAGCCGGGCAGCCGCCGGAGGTCCTGGTCCTCGAGCCTCAGGGAACTGTAGGTCACGCAACCCTCAAGGCGGAGGACGACTCCGAAGGGGGTCGCGGCCGCGGCGAGCGACTTGATGAAGCCCGGGTCGGTGAGGCGATCGGGGCCTTGCAAGAGGGCGGCGTTGAGTCTCCGAAGCACCTGGTAGACGGTGCGGAAGCCCTTGCCCGCCGAGGGCGCCGCCTGGAAGAAGCGGGTGATCGGGCTCGACTCCCCGCGATAATAGCTCGAGATGATCTCGTTGTAGCTGGCGAACAGGGCGAAGGAGAGCACCAGCGAGACCGCGAAGAGCGCGAGCACGAGATTGCGGATGGATCTGGGCTTCGTCCTCATTCTAGCTCTAATAATAGCACCGGCGCGAAGATCCCGCTCTCCCGAGCCGCCTTACTTTTTCATTAACGCGGACGGGCCGCGCGCTCCGCGGTACTTGCCGCGAGGGGCCCCCCGCCTTCATACTCGAGCCGAAGGAGGGATGAAGGCATGTCCAGCGCCATATCCCTGGCCGACCTGATCGAGCGCGGCGGAGTGTACTACAACATCGCGGGCTCGAATCCGGTGGAGGCCCTGAACGAAGCCACCAAGGCGCTCTCCCTGCCCAAGTCCCTGGACCGCGAGAGCCTCCTCACCGCGATCCTCGAGCGCGAGGCCCTGATGCCCACCGCCCTCGGCCACGGCGTCGCCATACCTCACCCGCGCAATTCGATGCTCACGGATCCGGGCGCGCAGAGGGTGGCGGTCTTCTTCCTCAAGTCGCCGATCGCCTACAACGCCCTCGACCGCAAGCCCGTGTCGGTGCTCTTCCTCATACTCTCCGCCGACGCGAGGAGCCACCTGGCCGCGCTCGCGGCGGTCTCGCACCTCTGCCAGCGGCCCGAGTTCCTCGACTTCCTGGCCAAGCGGCCGTCCAAGGAAGAGCTCGTCGCGCGCATCGCCGAGGCCGAGGCTTCCTGGGCCAAGGCCGCCGCGGACTAAGGACGGAGCATCCGCCGCAGCCTAGATGGAAATGACCGCGACCCGGCGCCTGGCCCGGGAGGCCGGCCGACGGCGCCTTCTCGCGGCCGGCGCGGCCTCCCTCCTCCTCCACCTCTCGCTCCTTTTGTTCCTCTACTTCCCTCCCCCGCAACTTCCGAAGGCCGCAGCTCCCCTCGAGATCAACCTGGCGAGCTTCCCCGACGATACGCGGGGCGCGTCGTCCTCCGTAGGCGCCGCCCTCTATGGAGAGGGCGCGTCCCGCGCGAAGGAGCCGGCCCCGGCTCCCGCTTCGAAGCCCCTGGCGCTTCCCCCGACCTATGAGCCCGCGGCGCAGCCTGCGGAACCGGCCATCGATCGGGAAAGCGCCGCGTCGCCGTCCCAGGAGCCTTCTGGTCCGGAGGCTCCGTCTCCCGAGGCCGCCGCGCCACCCGGCGGAGCTGCGACAGCCGGCGCGGAAAGCGTGGCCCGGAGCGATGCGGCCGCCCCGACTCCGAGCGGAACATCGGCGCCCCTCCCCGGAGGCCTCGCTTCGGGCTCAGGTTCGACGAGCGCGACAGGAGGATCGGCCGACGGCCGATCCGGCGCGGTGGGCGATTCCGGCGCCGAGCTCGCGGCCCGCGTGGGCGCGGCCTTCGAGGCGCGCAAGACCTACCCCGAGGCCGCGCGCCGCCGGGGGGCCGAGGGCGTAGTGCGCCTCAGGCTCCGCGTCTCGGGCGACGGCCGCCTCCTCGCCGCGAAGCTCGCCGCGAGTTCGGGCTCGAGCCTTCTCGACCGCGCCGCCCTCGAGCTCGCCTCCTCGGTCTTCCCCCTGGACAACACCGCGCGCCGCGAGCTCGAGTTCGTCCTCGCGGTCAGATACTCCCTGAGCGACTGAGCCCGCCTCTCAATCGATAGCTCCCGGCAGGCAAGCCTCTCCTTCGGAGGCGAGCGCTGCCGAGGAAGGACTATTTCTATTATCTTGATGGCCGGACGAGGCCGGTTATGTACTTCGAGATTTGAAACCTGGCCAAACGGAAGAAGAGGCGATCATAGAGATTTACTCGAGATGGGATTTAAGGAAATGGGCGTAAAGGAACGTAGTTCACCCTGGTATCCCGCCTACGCGCGTTCGATCCTCCGCATCCTCGCCAACGACGATACGTCAATTCCGGCCCCGAACGAGGATGAGGAGCTCCGAGCGATGGGCGTCGCTCTGCCGGTCGATTGAGCGCATATCGCTCCGTCCGGATCGGTACTACTCCTGCGGCAATTTGGATTTCGGCTCTCGATGAAATGCTCGATGCCGGAGCCGACGCCTCTTTGTGCTATTACGGCCGCTTGACCGCGGCCGAAGGGCCGGGCTAGACTTCGGCACCGAGTATTGGTGCCGCGAGGCTCAATTGGGAAGCCGGTGCGATTCCGGCGCGCCCCCAGGCACTGTAAGAAGGCAGCGAACCCGTCCGAAGCCACTGCGAGAAGCGGGAAGGCGAGGGCGCAAAGGGCAAGCCTTCGAGCCAGGAGACCAGCCGTACCGGCGCGCCTTGGGCGCGACAATCGCTTTATTATTCACTGGGTGATGAATAATGACGGTATACGGAATCCCCCGGATTTCCCGCGCCTCCAGGACTCCATCCCCCGCGCCGGCATGATGGCCGCGCCGGCCGTGGCTACCCTCGCGGCAGCCCTCATGGCCTTCGCTGCGAGATGCAAAGCATGAATACCAATCACCCCATCCAGGAGGAAGCATGAGTCTGTTGGAGAAGACTATCGCCGCGATCGCGAAACCCGATGCCGATGCCGCGGCCGCCGCCCGGGCGCGGCAGGACAGCCTGACCAAGCCCGGCGGCAGTCTGGGCATGCTCGAAGAGCTCTCGGTGCGGATCGCCGGAATGACGGGAAAGGCGAGACCCGTCCTCGCTCCCGGCGCGGTCTTCGTGATGGCCGGGGACCACGGCGTCTGCGCCGAGGGCGTGAGCGCCTTCCCGCAGGAAGTGACGCCCCAGATGGTGCTGAACTTCGTCCACGGCGGGGCGGGCATCAACGTCCTCGCGCGCGCGGCCGGGGCGCGGGTGGTGGTCACCGACGTCGGCGTGGCCGCCGACCTGGAGGCGGCCGGCGGCCTCTACCTGAAGAAGGTGGGACGCGGCACGCGCAACATGGCCAAGGGCCCCGCCATGACCCTGGACGAGGCTCGCCGCTGCGTCGAGGTCGGCATCGAGGTCTTCGAGGCCGAGTACGCGAAAGAGGCTTTCGGGATCGCGGCCACGGGGGACATGGGGATCGGCAACACTACTCCCTCCGCGGCCATAGTCGCTGTCCTCACCGGCGCAGCCGTCCGCTCGGTGGTCGGCCGGGGCACGGGCATCGACGACCCCGGCCTCGAGCGCAAGATCTCGGCGATCGAGAGGGCGATCGCCGTCAACGCGCCCGATCCCCTCGATGCCCTGGGCGTCCTCGCCGCGGTCGGGGGCTTCGAGATCGGCGCCATCGCCGGCACCATCCTCGCGGCTGCGGCCAGGCGAGTCCCTGTCCTGGTCGACGGTTTCATCTCGGGGGCGGGCGCCCTGATAGCCAAGGGACTGTGCCCGACCTCGACCGACTATATGATCGCCGCCCACAACTCCGTCGAGCCCGGCCACAAGGCGATGCTCGCCGCGCTCGGGCTCAGGCCCATCCTCGATCTGGGCTTGAGGCTCGGAGAGGGGACGGGCGCCGCCCTGGCGATGCCGATCTGCGCTTCCGCCTGCAAGGTGCTCGACGAGATGGCGACCTTCGGCGAAGCCGGCGTCTCCGAGGGCGACTGAGAGCTCGGGCGGCGGGACATGGGCTCCGAATCCTTCCCGGCGGCCAGGGCGGTCCTCGTCGCCCTGGCCCTGGCGACCGGCCTCGGCGCTTTTGCCGAGGGAGCCTCGGTGTCGGCCACCGACGCCTTGGGCCGTCGCGTGATCCTCTCCGCGCCGGCCCGGCGCATCGTGTCCCTCTCGCCCGAAGCGACCGAGGCCCTCTTCGCGGTCGGCGCGGGTAGGCTCGTCGCGGGGGACACGAGCTACTGCGACTACCCGGCGGAGGCTCTGTCCCTGCCCAAGGTCGGAGGCTTTTCCTCGGATACGATCAGCGTGGAAAAGATCGTCGCCCTCGGTCCGGATCTCGTCGTCACCTCCGGCGCCTTGCACCAGGGCGTCGAGGCGGCCCTCGCCAAGCTCGGCATACCGGCCTTCGCCTATCTGCCGAAGACCTTCGCCGCCATCGAGGACGAGATGCGGGGCCTGGGGCTCCTGGCGGGTACCCCGGAAAGGGGAGCCGCCGCCGCCTCGGCCCTCCACGCCTCTCTGGCAAAGGTGAGGGTTCTCACCGCGGCGCTCGACGCCACACGAAGGCCAGGCGTCTTCTGGGAGGTCTACGCCGAGCCCCTCATGACCTGCGGCGCCGACTCCTTTCCCCATCAAGTCATCGAGCTCGCCGGAGGACGCGACGTCTTTTCGGAAATCCCCGGATCCTGGCCCATGGTCAGCTCGGAGGAAGTCCTGCGCAGGGCCCCGCAGGTCATCCTCGGCCCGGACGACATGGGCGACAAGGTGGATCTGGCCAAGCTCGCCTCGAGACCGGGCTGGGCGGAGATGCCGGCTGTCCGCGACAAGAGGATCTTCCTCCTCCCGGCCGACCTGGTGTCGCGGGCGGGCCCCCGCCTCGCCGAGGGAGTCGTCGCCGCCCTGAAAGTCCTCCACCCGGAGCTCGCCTTCTGAAGTCCCGCGACCTTCCCTCGCCGACCAGGGGGCTGGTGGCCGTCTTCGGTCCTGTCGTCGCGGCCCTCCTCCTCGCGGGGGCCCTCCTCGCGAGCCTCTGTCTCGGGGCCGCATCCCTGACGCCGCGGCAGGTGCTAGGCGCCCTCCTCTCGCGGGTAGGCGGGGCCGCCGGCGCGAGCGGCGCCGCGCAGGACAGAGTCTCGGCCACGATCGTGTGGGAGCTCCGCCTCGCAAGGACCCTCCTGGCAGGGGTCGCGGGGGCGGCCCTGGGCACCGCGGGGGCCGTCCTCCAGGGTCTCTTCCGCAATCCCCTGGCCGATCCCTACGCCCTCGGCGTCTCGTCGGGGGCGGCGCTGGGCGCGGTCGCCGCGCTGAGCCTCGGGATAGCGTCCCCCGTCGCGTCGGTCACCGCCCTGCAAGGCTTCTCCTTTGCCGGCGCCTTGGGAGCGGCTATCCTGGTCTACGGCATCGCCCGCGCCTCCGGCCAGCGCGCGCCCACGGCCGCCCTCCTCCTCGCGGGCGCGGCCGTGGGGTCCTTCCTGGGCGCGACGGTCTCGCTCATCATGACTCTGCGCCAGAGGGACCTTCAGCGAGTGTTCTTCTGGCTGCTCGGGGGCTTCGGCGGCAAAAGCTGGGCGGACCTAGCCGCCGCCCTCCCGGCCGCCGCCTTCGCCCTCCTGGTCTCGATGATCCTGGCGCGACCCCTCGACATCCTCGGCTCCGGGGAAGAGGCCGCCTCCTCTCTCGGGCTGGACGTGGCGAGGACCAGGGCCCTCGCGGTCGCCGCCTCGTCCTTGGGAACGGCGGCGGCCGTCTCCGCGGGTGGCGTCATCGGCTTTATCGGCCTCCTCGGACCCCACTTCGCCCGCCTCCTCGTGGGTCCCGGGCACAGACGACTCATCCCCGCCTCGGCCGCCGCGGGAGCCGCCCTCCTCATGGCCGCCGACGCCGCGGCCCGCAGCATCGCGGCGCCCATCGAGCTCCCTGTCGGCGTGGTCACCGCCATCCTGGGAGCTCCGCTCTTCCTGTGGCTCCTCTCGCGCCGCGGCCTCGGAGGCGAGGGCTCGTGAGCAGACGCGAGCCGCCCGCGGCTCCTCCCCGCGCCTCGATGCTCGGCAGTTCCCTCTGCTCGGCGCGCGGTCTCTCCTGCGGCTACTCCGGGAGGACCGTGCTCGAGGGAGTGGATCTCGATATCGCCGCCGGGGAGGTCCTCGCCGTCATCGGCCCCAATGGCTCGGGCAAGACGACTCTCTTCCGGACTCTTGCGGGAGAGCTCTCCCCTATAGCGGGTCTGGCCTCGCTCCGTAGCCCGCGAGGACTCTTGTCGGTCATGGACATACCGCGGCGCGAGCGGGCCGGTCTCGTAGGCAGGGTCCTCCAATCCGAGCGCCCTTCCTGGGCGGCCTCGGTGCGGGCTTATATCGAGGCAGGCACTTTCGCCAGCACCGGATGGTTCGGCTCGCCGGGAGCCTTCGAGCGCCGCGCGGTCGACGAGGCCATCGAGGCCACCGAGCTCGGGCCCCTCGCCGCCCGGCCGGTCACCGAGCTGTCGGGAGGAGAGTTCCGCAGGGTCCTCGTGGCCAGGGCTCTCGCGCAGAAGCCGGCCCTCCTCCTCCTCGACGAGCCCGCTTCGGACTTGGACATAGCCCGTCAAATGGACATTCTAGGCCTGCTGCGTTCCCTCGCCGCTTCGGGTGTCGGGGTGGCTCTGAGCGTGCATGACCTCAACCTCGCCGCCCTCGTGGCCGACCGGGTGGCCCTCCTGTCCTGCGGCCGCCTCGCGGCGCTCGGGCCGCCGCGAGAAGTGATCACCGCGGACGCGGTCGCCTCGGCCTACGGGGCCTCGGTGATCGTCGGCGACCATCCCGTCCTCGACCTCTTGCAGGTGGTCAACCTTCCCGTCTGGCTCAAACCGAGAGAGGGGAGTTGCGATTGAAGGCTGATAAAAAGCTGAGCGATTTTCTCGGTAGAAATTCTTCAGTGGTCGCGGAGGAATTTACCACTGAAGAAGTCGGCCGGGATCAGTGAAGAATTCTCCCGGGATCAGTGAAGGATTCCTCCGGGATCACTGAAGGATTCCTCCGCGATCAGTGGAGAATTCCTCCATTGTCAACCGATCGAATTAAATCCTACGGTTCCTGTAATATTAAGCTGAGACGAGGCCAAGCCGTGTCTGCTCTAAGGGCTTATCGTACTGATACTTGTTGCCGTTGCTGCAGTATTCGGCCGCAACTTATCGTAACGCGCGTAAAATGCATCCGCATTCTGGAAGAGCAGCCTTTGAATAATCGTTCTCTAATCAATACAATCTAGCTTGGCCAGCCTATTGTTCGAGGGTAGCTACGGCGTGGTCTCTTCAGGATGCAAAGAACAGATTCTCCGAGCTTGTCGAGCGGGCCATCAAAGAAGAACCGCAGGAAGTCACGCGAAATGGGCAGGATGCAGTCGTCGTCCTCTCGGTCGAAGAATGGCGGTCGATCCAAGGGCAGTCATCGCCTCTCGCTGGCTCCGGGCTCGAAATCGAGAGAGTTGCTTCGAGCCGATGAAGGTACACTTCGGCTCAAGGCACCTGAAGGCGTCGCAGGGCCTCAGACCGACCGGGTCTTTTGCCACTCCACGGCGATGATTCTCTGGCCGTTCACTTCCCGAGCCTCGTCCGATGCCAGGTAGACGGCAGGCGCTCCCATCACCCTAGGATCGATCAGCTCTTTGAATCTGGACTCGGGGAAAGAGCCGGGAATCATTCCGGTATTGGTCGCCCCGCCGGGCAAGAGGACGTTCAGCGTGATTCCCGTACCTTCCAACTCCTGCGCCCAGATGGTGCTCATGGATTCGAGCGCCGCCTTCGATGGGCCATAGGGCGTGAAACCTTTGCGCCGCATCGTCTCGGCGCTGATCGAAATATTGATGATTCGCCCCGAGCCGCGTTCGAGCATGTGCGGAATTACCGCCCGAGTGACCAGGAAGACGCCGATGACATTGGTATCTATCACCATTCGCCACGCGTCGACGTCGGCAGTCCAAAAAGCTTTCGGCTCCGTCATGAAATTCTCGTTGACGAACTTCATTCCGCGAGCGGCGTTGTTTACCAGGATGTCGATTCTTCCGAAATCCGCGACGACCGTATCGACGAGCCGCCGAACCTGGTCCCTGTCCGAGACGTCGGCAAGGAAGGCAGCTCCATCGATTCTCGACGCGACCTCCGCGATCTCCGCTTTTTGACGGGCCGCCGTAACGACGACCTTCGCCCCCTCGAGCGCAAAGGCTTCCGCAATTGCCCTTCCGATCCCCCGCCCGCCGCCTGTAACGATCGCTACTTTGCCCTTCAGTTTCACGATATCATGCCTCCCGGAGATTCTCGGATTGGCGAATGCGGCGTCTCCCCGGAAGTACCGCCGGAAATCCCGTCCGCGATACCGACGACCGCGGCCCGTTTCCCCGCAGAGTCTCGCGGCTGAGGGCCTCCTAGCTCGAGCGGACCCGCCGCCGCGGCTGAGCTCAGGCCGCTCACACGCGGCCAGGAAGCGCCGGCGCGAGGCCGTTTTCGGGGTTCACAGGTCTAAAGTATACTAAACGTTTCCTTTGTTATATTGTTTTTGGGGCTCAATGGCCGCCTTTCTCCCTGTTTCGAGCCCATATCGCGGGATTTTTGAGGCCTTCCTCAAGGCTGACGGTCCGGACCAGGTAAGGGTATAGGGGAATGCGCCAACTCCTTTCCTTGTGGTAAACTGGCCCAAGCTCTTGTTTCGGATAATAGGGAGAGCCGACAATACGATGGCTTGTTCAGCTGGCAATCGAGGAGAAGAAAAATGGAGATTACTGCGCTAACGATACGAAATTTCCGTGCAGTCAAGGATCTCCGTATTGACGGCTTCGGTAAATTCAACTTGTTCGTCGGGCGCAACAACGTGGGGAAGACTACCCTACTCGAAGCGCTGTTTCTCGTTTCCGGGATGTCTAATGCCCAGTTGTCTGTTGCTATTCACAATTCACGAGATTTGTTAATGACCGACGACGACGATTTCAGGTTTATGTTTCACGATCTCGATTTTGAGACTCCAATTAGCATTGACGCTAGTCTCGAAGGAAGATTGCGAAAACTAGTAATTACGCCCCAATACGGCGTTTCTGGCAGTTTTCAGCCGGCTATTCGAACAGGTGAGCCTGGCGAAGTAATGAGTGGTGGATCACAGCTTTCGGTGTCTACGCAATCTCACAAGGCTGTCACGGGAATTCAACTTGATTTTATCCCGCCCGATGGAAAGAGTCGAAATGCAAATATCAGCATTCTCCGTGGATGGCAACCCGTTTTGCCCGCGGTTTACAGTGAAGAGTTGCAGTGTGCCTATCTCAACCCCAGGATTCTAAGCGCACCGTTTGATACAATTTGGGAAAAAGCATTGCGCGAGAAAAAAACCGGCTTAGTAATCAAGACACTCCAGCAAATAGAACCCAGAGTCCAGCGAATTGAGCTCGGAACGCGAGGAATGCTATGGGTTGATGTTGGAATGGATACATTGGCCCCTATTCAAATCCTTGGCGACGGCTTTCGTCACATACTTACCCTAATTGCATATATCGCAATATACGAACACGGGGTATTGCTTGTCGACGAAATCGAGAACGGGCTTCATTATTCCTCTTTGGACATAATGTGGGACGCGGTGCTGACAGCTAGCCAAGAATATGATGTCCAGATCATCGCAACGACTCATTCTAACGAATGCGTTTCGGCTTATTCCGATAGCGCGGATAGAATACTGAAGGGCCTCGATGTCGCTAAACTTTATCGTCTCGAGCGAACTCTTGAGGGTGGCCATAAATCCGTCGAGTATGACTCAGCCGTGATGAAAACGGCGCTGGAACAAGGATATGAGGTGCGATGATGATTCCGGGAACCATACCTCAGCATCTTACTTCTTCACGTCTGCTCATAGTCGAAGGTAAAGATGAGTGCAATTTTTTTGCGTCCTTAACGGAACGGCTTTCTATCCGAGATCTACAGATCATAAATGCTGGAGGAAGCAAAAAATTCCCTAAGCAATTTGAAGCCTTGCAAAAAATGGCGGAATTCCATAACCTAACAACTATTGGAATTGTTCGCGATGCAGAAGAAAATCCCGCAATGAGTGCATTCGCCAGCGCCTGTGACACTCTAGGGAAGTTTGGTCTACCAGTTCCCGTTGCCCCGGGCAAAGTCAATTCTACACAGAATCCGTCAGTAGGTATATTCATCATGCCTGATAACGCATCCCCGGGAATGCTGGAAGATCTCTGTTTGAATACGCTCCGAGGGGCCGACATCGAACGATGCATCCAACAGTATATTTCTTGCTTTTCCCCTGGACAGTTACTTGAAGAAAAACCATTTTTTAATTCCGCAAAGGCTCGAGTGCAAGCGTATCTCGCTTCGAGAGCTCCAATCGTGAATTCTTTAGGATTGGGAGCTCTCAGTAATTTTTGGGATTTAAACCATGTTTGTTTTACCAATATAAATAGTTTTCTTACAACGCTTTTTGCATAGCTACAGAGCCAGTAGCGCCTCCTGAAATTCTCCGTACTATGGACACTCCCTTTATAGAGGAGGAATCCCGTCGTGGGATTCCCCTTCTTTCTGTTCTTGTAGGTGCGTCTTTTAGGACAGCGCCGCTTGGGCGGGAATATACGCTCAGTCTTGGTAAAAGGCGATATTGGCTATGAGGTCCCCAGTTTTCATGGGAACCGTGACGGGACTATAGGACTGCTGATTGCCATTTGCATCGAAAACATACAATTGGCTGCTATACGGCGTCGTCAAGTAATTCCCGACCGGCACATATAGGAGATTGTTGCTGTATGCGATGCTCAGATTGCTTCCGAATGAATTGCCATTTGACAATACTTCAGTCACTGTTCCGCTTGATAATGCGATTAACCATGTATGGCCAGTTTCGCTGGTCGCTACGAGCGTGCCACTTGAAAGAGCGACCATTCTGCCTGGATTGAAATTCGGTGAAACCGTTCCTGTGGGCTTGGCGACATTAAGGATTATTGATCCATTGCTCGGGATGAAATCTATCGAACCAGGCAAAGCGGTGTAAGGGGAGGAGGAAGTATAGCTACCAGTATTTGCGACGAAGACGCCCGATGCTCCGTTATAGGTGCCCGCTACAAGCCCAGAGGTACCGAGTGCGCTGGTTGTATATGAATTGGTCACCGTATTGTTGACGGGATTAATCTTTAGTACCGTTTTGTCATTATACTCCGCAACGTAGATCATGTTGTCAGGTCCGACAATTATCTCCTGCATATATTGTGTAGCACTTACGGCGATTTGCGTGAGCCCAGAGCTGGGACTGGAAGGATTAAATGCGCAGATCTCTCCTGTGTCGTTGGCGATGCTGGTCCCGATACTCACGTACGCTTGCGTCGGGCTGTAGAAAGCAAAGTACTGCGCATCCTCGCTACCACTCCCTGGTATCTGTGCGGCAGTCGGAGCAGAATTAGAAGGATCGAAATAGTAAATCCCGCCCTCTCCCATCGCGACATAGCCGACGCCCTTGTAAAATTTAATTTCTCCCGCCGCGTTGGTGCTCGTCGTCAGCAGAGGCAACGAAGAGCCGACATGCGTGGCGGGATTGTAAGTGTACACATGCCCGTTATAGGTGTCCGTCATGTAAAGATAAGTCGTGTACGCCGCCGGCGCCGTCGATCCCGAATTGAATAGATTCGAGCAGCCGCACGCGAACGCCGCTGAGATCAGTATCGCCGCGAAGGGGCCGAAGCGGAATGCCCGTCCGGCCCTCCCTCCTGTCTTGCCAGTCTCCGATGTCCTCATTGTTGCCTCCTGTCTCCGTGGTGAATGAATGCTCAAATTCGAATCTCGATACCCATCCGAAGCTCGGTGCCTGGCATGGGGTAATCCTGGACTAGCTGGTATTGCTCGCCGAAGAGGTTGTCGACGGCGAGGTAGGCCGAGTAGCGGGCGGTGAACTTCCACTTCGCAATGGCGTCGAGGGTGAAATAGTCGGGCAAATAGGTGGCGTTCGCGGTCGTGAGGAAGCGCAGGCTCGCGTACTTGAGGGTGGCTGACCAGGAGAGCGGCCCGGCCTCGTAGGCGATGGTGGCGTTCAAGCTGTGAACGGGAGTCATGGGCAGGCGCTGGTCGTCGCCGAGGGTGAGGCCGCCCGAAAGGTTGTAGCTGTAGAGGTAGCTGTAGTTGATGTCGGCCGTGTAGTGATCGGCGAAGGCGGTCTTAAGGTCGGTCTCGATACCGGGGTAGAGGGCGGCGCCGTAGTTGCTCGGCCGCCATATGCCGTCGGATCCGGGCTGCCAAAGGATGACATCCTGGATGTAGCGGACGTAGGCCGTGGCGCTGTACGAGAAGCTCCCGCGATGCCGCTCGAAGCCGAAGTCCGCGGCGTAGGCGGTCTCGGGCTGTAGGGCAGGGTTGCCTTCGACCTGATTGGTGGCGGGCCAGTACAGGTCCTCGAAGGTGGGCACCCTGTAGGAGCGCGAGAGATTGAGCTTGAGCGCGTCGCTCTCCGAGAGGCGGTAGGCGACCGCGATCGTTGCCCCTATCCCGCCCAGGGGATCGTTCGCGAAAAAGTCCGAGTAGTAGTCGTAGCGGATCGCGGGGCGGAAGGAGAAGGCTCCGGCCTCGACGACGGGCTCGAAGTAGGCGCCGCCGGCGGTGCGCCAGGGCGAGCCCACCGTGTCGCTCTGGGCCTGTGTGTAGGCGAAGGAGCCTCCGTAGACGAAGGAGAGACTGTCGGAGATAGAGGCTTTTTGCTGAAGATCGGCCCCTCCGACGTAGACCATGCTCCGGCCGTCGTCGGAGGGCGTGTCGGCGTCCACGTAGTCGATGCCCGAGTATTCGGCGTGCAGCGTAAAGTCGAGGTTGAGCGCGTCCGCGAGGAAGCGGTCGGTCGAGTACTTGATCGAGGCTCGTCCCGAGGAGTCGGTCTCGCCGGCGGCGAGGGTGGGGCTGCTCTGCGCTCCCGGATCCTCTTTCTGGCTGTAGGCGCCCGCGAAATCGGCGGCGACGCTGCCTTCGAGGCAGGGAAAGGTGAGGCCGAAGGAACCGTCCCCGCCGAGGAGGGCGGCGTTCTGGAGCGCGCGGTTGTCCCCGTTGGAGTCGATGAAGGTGTAGGCGTTGTCCGCCCTGGTGAAGCTGCCCGCGCCGCGGAACTGCAGGTCGCCGGCGGCGGGCGCCCAGGAGAAGCTCGCCTTTTGCGCGTCGACTAGGCTGGCGGCGTCGGCGGGCTCCATGACCTTCGAGAAGCCGAAGCCCTCGACGTGGGCGGCAGGCAGGTAGCCGCCGTTCTCGAAGCCGAGGACGAGGGGCGCGGCTTTTTTCTTCGTGATGATATTGATGACGCCGCCTACGGCGTCGCCGCCGTAGAGGGCGCTGCCGCCCTCGCGCAGCACCTCGATGCGATCGATGTCGTCGGCGGGGATATTTGCGAGGTCGGCCAAGCCCGACAGGGCATCGTTGACCCGCACGCCGTCGACGAGGACGAGGACCTCGTTGGCCGTGGAGCCGCGTATGGAGATGGCCTTCTCGGCCCCCTCGGGGCCGTAGTCGGAGATGCTGAGGCCGGGGACCGTCTTGATCGCGTCGGCGGCAGTCTTCGCGCCGCGCGCCTCGATATCCTCGGCGTTGACGACTGTGACCGCCGGCGGGACCTCGCTCGGGCTCTCCGCGATTCGGGTGGCCGTTATCGAGACGTCGTCGAGCGCGAGATCGGGGGCGTCGTCGGCGCGCAGGGCGTAGCCGAGGAGCGCGAGGGCGAGGGCGAGGGCCGCCCTCCGTAGGGAATACGCCATGGGGCAAGACCTCCCGGGGAAGACCGAATCGCTTCGAGGGAGGGAGCCCGACTCGGGACCGCGGGGGCGAGAATCTCGTAAGTTTCTGGGAAGCGCCGACGCGACGAAACCATGCCCGATCCTTTGCCTCGAAGGGTGGGCTCTCAAGCGGTATCCTGACTTCCGGATCGTCTTACTCGCGACGCCTTCTCGCGGCTTTCCGCAATGGCTTCGCTCCCCGCTCTCGCGGAGGGCATGTCGCTTTCATCCCCGGTTACAGTGGCGGGACCGTCACGGTTTTTAACCGTATTCCTCGCTCGAGAACCTGGCGGGCTCATAGTGGCGCTATGGACCTCCGCTGTCAATGGAGTTCCCCCCGCTTGGCGGAAGCTATTCAGGCTTTCCCGAAACCTACGGCGACGAGATAGGTCTCGAAGGATTCCGAGCGGCAGGCCTCCGGCTTGAAGCCTTTGGCCTGGGCGAAGCGGCCGCGCAGCCTTTTGAGCAGGCCGGCCTCCGCTCCGCCCTGGAAGATCTTGGCCACCAGGGCCCCTCCCGTCGCCAGGGAAGCCTCGGCGTAGTCTATGACGGCCTCCACGATGGCCTCGGAGGCGGATTGGTCCACCAGGCGACTGCCGGTCGTCGAGGGCGCGGCGTCGGAGAGCACGAGGCCGAAGGGGCCCGCGGCGAGGAGCCGCGAGCGCACTTCGGGGTCGTAGAGGTCGCCGCGGACGAAGAGGAAGTTGGCGTCGGGGGGGCTCTTGGCCAGGTTCTGGAGGTCCACCGCCGCGACGAAGCCCTCGCCCCCCAGGCGCCGGAGGGCCCAGAGGCTCCAAGAGCCCGGGGCGGCCCCCAGGTCCAGGATCCGGGCGCCCGGCCTGACCAGGCCGAACTTCCTGTCGATCTCCATGAGCTTGTAGACCGAGCGCGCGGGGTAGCCTTCCTTCCTGGCCTTCTCGGCCCAGAAATCCGGCTTATCGTAGCTGGACAAAAATCGCCTCCGTGGCCCGGGAAGGCCTGTGATAGTATACTCTGAATCGAGGAGGGAGGAGATGGAGGGGCAGACCTTCGTCGAGGCCGAGGTTTGGACCGTCGCCCAGACCGATCAGGGCAATGTCGTCCTCGTCAGGCCCAAGGGCTCCGACCTCGCGGTTCCCATCTTCATCGGTCAGCTCGAGACCCAGTCCATACTCATCGGCATGGGGGGCGTCGAGGTGCCCCGTCCCCTGACCCACGACCTGGTCCTCAGTCTCCTGTCCTCGCTGCGCGCCGAGCTGACGCGCATCGAGATCTACGACATCCGCGAGGGCACTTTCTACGCCAGGATGCTGCTCCGCGCCGAGGCGGGCGACCTCGTGATCGACGCCAGGCCCTCGGACGCGATCGGCGTCGCCGTCCGCGCCCTCTGCCCCGTCTTCATCGCCGAGAGCGTGGTCGAGGAGGCCGGAATATCGGTCAATCTCGTCGCCGGGCTCCATCTGGGCGAGGCCGAGAATCCCGCGCCCGGAACCGACGCCATCGTGCCCGCGTCGAGCGAGGGCGAAATCGGCAAGCTCCGGGCCGAGCTCGAGACCGCCGTGTCCGAGGAGGACTACGAGCGCGCGGCCGCGATCAGGGACAAACTGCGCGAGCTCGAGAAATAGTCTGGCGGGCCCCCGACGGCCTCAGGCGAGGAGTCGCGTGAGGCGGAGCGCGAAGTCGGCGGGATCGGCGAGCTTCGCGCCCTCCACGAGGAGGGCCTGCCCAAGGAGCACCTTCGCGAGGTCCTCGGCCTCGCCCGAGGCCGCGACGGCGAGACGCTTGACGAGGGGATGGTCGCCGTTGAGCTCGAGGATGGGCTTGACCTCGGGCATCTCGCTCCCTCCGAGCTGCTTCATGAGCTCGCGCAGCTGGAGGCTCGGGTCGTCGGAATCCACCACGACGCAGGCGGGGCTCTCCAGGAGGCGCTTGGACAGGCGGACGTCCTTGACCGCCTCGCCGAGGGCCTTCTTGGCCGCCTCGATCGCCGCCGCGGCCGGGCTGCCGGCCTCGGGCTCCGACTTGCCTTCCGAGCCCGACCCGAGCTCGGACTCGCTGCCGGCGCGGTTGACGCTCTTGAGCTCGAGGCCCTCGAAGGGGCCGAGGCCCGAGAGGACGATCTCGTCTATCTCCTCGGCGCAGACGAGGACCTCGATGCCCTCCTTGCGGTACATCTCGAGCAGGGGCGACTTGCGCAGCCGGTCCTCTTCGCCGCCGGCGATGTAGTAGATCGCCTTCTGCCCTTCCTTCATCCTCGACTTGTAGTCCGCGAGGCTCGTCCAGCCGCCCAGGGACTCGATCTGGGCGCTGCTCTTCCAGCGCACGAGGCCCAGGAGGGCCTCGCGGTTGGCGAAGTCCGAATACAGGCCTTCCTTGAGGGGGCGGTTGAACTCCGCGACGAACTTGGCGTACTTGTCCGGGTTCGTCTTCGACAGGTCGGCGAGCTCGCCGAGGATCTTCTTGACGCTGGCCTGCCTGATGCTCGCCATCACCCGGTTCTGCTGGAGGATCTCGCGGCTCACGTTGAGCGGCAGGTCCTCGGAGTCGATGACGCCGCGCACGAAGCGCAGGTAGACGGGAAGCAGCTCCTTCTCGTCGTCGGTGATGAAGACGCGCTTGACGTAGAGCTTGACGCCGGGGCGGTAGTCGGCGCGGTAGAGGTCGAAGGGGGCCTTGCCGGGCACGTAGAACAGCGTGGTGTACTCGATCGTGCCCTCCGCCTTGGTGTGGATCCAATGGAGGGGGGCCTCGTCCGCGTCGGTCCCGCCGAAATTGCCGAGGCCCGCGCCGGCGAAGGACTTGTAGAACTCGATGTAGTCTTCGTCCTTGAGCTCGGCCTTGGGCCGGCGCCACAGGGCCGAGGCGGAGTTGACGACCTCGTCCTTGCGCTCGACCCCGTCCTGCTTGCCCTTGTCGTCGTACTTGGGCTCCTCCGAGATCAGGGCGATCGGGTAGGCGATGTGGTTCGAGTACTTCTTGAGCACCGGCTCGACGCTCCAGCGGCTCAGGTACTCCTGGCCCTCGTCGTTGAGGTGGACGCGCACCTCGGTACCCTGGCCGACCCTCGAGGCCGGCTCGATCGCGTACTCGCCCTTGCCGTCGCTGGTCCAGGCGAAGGCGGCCTCGGTACCCGCCTTTCGGCTGGTCACCTGGACCTTGTCCGCCACCATGAAGGCCGAGTAGAAGCCGACCCCGAACTGGCCGATGAGGTTGGAGTCCTTCTTGGCGTCGTCGGGCAGCCTCTCGAGGAAGCGCCGCGTCCCCGAGCGCGCGATCGTGCCCAGGTTCTCCTCGAGCTCCTTCTCGTCCATCCCGATGCCGTTGTCCTCCACGACGAGGGTCTTGCCCTCCTTGTCGATGATCACCTTGATCGAGGGCTCGAAGGCGAGGGACTTGAAGGCCTCGTCGGAGACGCTGAGGTAGCGGAGCTTGTCGATGGCGTCGGAGGCGTTGGAGACGAGCTCGCGGAGGAAGATCTCCTTGTGCGAGTAGAGCGAGTGGATGATGAGGTCGAGGAGGCGAGAGACCTCCGTCTTGAAGTGATGCTGGGGCATGTCGAATCTCCAGAAGGACTCAGGATATCGGTGTAGCCAATAAGATAGCCAATCGGCGGCGTTCGAGGCAATACCGCTAGCCGGCGGGGAAACTGTAGGTCCTCCACTGCTCGACGATGCCGGCGAAGCCGAGCTCGGCGATCCTGGGGGCGAAATCCTCGATCTTGTCGCCGTAGTGCATCAGGCGGGTCCGCGCGCGGATGGAGGGAGGGAGACCGGCGATCTCGTCGAGCGAGGCGTGCACCCCGCCGGTGAAGAGCTGGCAGTCGTGGAAGATGGCCTCGAAGCCGTATTCCGCGTCCAGGGAGACGACCATCTCGGGATCGTAGCGCGTGTCGCTGGTGAAGAGGATCCGCCCGTCCAGGATGAGCCCGTAGCTCGTGAAGGAGGAGCTCCAGTCCGGGCTCGAGTCCGGTATGTGCTTGGTGCGGAACAGCCGCACCCCGATGTCGCCGACGCTCGCCTCGCAGAGCTCCCGATCCCCGCCCCGCACCCGCCGCGGGACTATCGTGTCCCAGAAGTCCTCGAAGGCGAGGTGCGAGCCGTCCACTTCCTCGTTGAACGAGGCCCCTCCCCGAAGGCTCATGGACCAGAGCGCCTTGCGCAGCCTGTCGGTCACTACCATCGTCGTCTTGCGCCGGAGGCCGTAGCGGTTGACCAGCATGACCTCTTCGAGGCCGCCGATGTGGTCCGCGTGCGTATGCGTGATGAGGTAGTTGGCTATCTGGCCGACGGAGAGGCCGAGGAGGGACAGCGCCTCGGTCGCCCTGGTCCCGCAATCGACGAGGAGGTGCGAGTCTCCTTTGACGACGAGGAGATTGTTCTGGAAGAATTTCTTGGAGAAGGCGCTGCCGACTCCGATGAAGGTGAGGTCGAGGTCTCCTCCGTTGGCGAGGGCTAGTGAGCTCATCCGTTCAATTATACCACGGGCGGCGGGACCAAGCTTGCGCCTTTGACATGCGGCCGGCTATAATGCTACAGTGACAGGCAAGGAGACCATGGTGTCTACCTTCACAACCTACAAAAAGACGGAGAGAGCTCTCCATTCCGGCGCAACCGCGCGCGCGGCCGACTCGTTGACCTCAATGGCGGCGCTCCTTTCCCGAATCCGGGCCGCAGGGCGACAGCGGCTCACGATATTGCTCATCCCCCATACGGAGAAGAGGATCCTCAACCTGCAGCTGAGCTATTTCGCGCTGGGAGGCATAATCCTGGCGGCCGCCCTCGTCCTCCTCGCCTTCCTGTTCTCGGCCGCGAGGTTCTCCGATACGGCCAACAAGCTGCAGTCGCGCTCGAGCGACCTGGCCTCCACGCAAGGCCGCGTCGACGCCATCCGCGATCAGACGAGCCAGCTCGTGACGGCGGCGAAGCGCTTCGACAACGCCCTCTCGAGCACTCTCGGGCGCATGGGCGCGCGGCCCGCCGGGACGGACTCGTCCGCGCAGCCGGGGGACCTCGCCACCCTCTTCGCGTCCGACGCGTCCGGCTCCGGCTCGGTCCGCGAGATCGGCGAGCTCCAGCGCCTCGCGGACTACCTCGAGAGATCGGTCGATCCGCTCAAGCAGCTGGGCTCCATCCTGCAGAGCCAGAGCGCGATGCTCACCGAGATCCCGAACGTCTGGCCGGTCAAGGGGGCGAGCCACATCTCGATGTACTACGGCCAGAACGAGAATCCCTTCACCGGGCAGTGGTACATCCACGATGGCGTCGACATATCGACCTACCGCACCGGGGACCCCGTCGTCTCGACGGCCGACGGACGGGTCCTGGCCGTCGGCTACGACTCCGACCTGGGCAACTACATAGTCGTCCAGCACAGCCACGGCTTCGCGACGAGGTATGGGCACCTCATGGCCTTCAGGGTATCCAAGGGCCAGAAGGTCCAGCAGGGAGAGGTGATCGGCCTTCTCGGCAATACGGGCCTGACCACGGGCCCCGAGCTGCACTACGAAGTGCACATCGGCACGGGCGTCATAGACCCGCTGAAGTTCCTGAACATAAGGGCCGCCGTCGCGGCGGCCGAGTAGACGGAAAGCGGCCGGAGACGTCGATGGCAGATCCGAGGGACTCTCTCGTCAATACGATCATCGGGGCGGGCTCCGCCGTGGACGGCGACATCGACGTCGAAGGCCTCCTGCGCATCGACGGCGACCTGCGCGGGACCCTGCGCGTCACCGGCAAGCTCGTCGTCGGATCGGCGGGCAGGGTCGAGGCGCCCATACGCGCCAAATCCGCCATCATCGGGGGGACGGTCAAGGGCGACGTCTACGTCTCCGAGCGTCTGCGCATACTGGAAGGCGGCGTGGTGATCGGGAACGTCTTCGCGCCGCGCTTCGAGGCCGAGGACGGCACGATCGTGCACGGCGACGTGGCCGTGACGGGGAGGCTCGAGGGCGCCGAGGCGGAGCTGGCCGCCTTCGTGCGGTCGCACGGCGACGCGCGGCGCTTCCTGGGCCTGTTCCGCGACGGTTGCTTCGCCCGGCCGGTTCCCGAGCCGACTCCTCCCGGGTCCTCCTCGAGGCCCCCCGACGAGCCGCCCGAGGGGCACGGGGACTGAAAGCCGATGGCAGGCGCCGATTTCCCGGAAGGCATCACTCCGTTCGGACCCTCCTACGTCCCGAGGCGCAAGGAGGAGGAAAAGAAGGTCGGCAAGGGCAAGGGGCTCTTCCGCTCCGTCCTCGGGAAGGCCGTCGACGAGGCCAAGGAGAGCGAGGCCGGTCTCGGCGTCGAGGGCTTCTCCCAGGCGAGCCTCGAGACCCTCCTCGACGAGGTGCACGAGGCCGGGGACAAGCTCAAGGAGAATCCGAGCGTCGACCTCGTCCAAGCCTACAAGAGGGCGGTGCGGGACTTCGTCCACTACGTCGTCGAGCGCTCCTACGCCGTCGAGCAGAGGACCTCGGGGCGGAACATCCTGAAGCGGAACGCCTACTTCAGGGTCTCGGTGATCGACGAATCGCTGGAGAAGCTGGCCGCGGAAATACTCCGCAACCAGCGGGACAATCTCGAGATACTGCGCCGGGTCGACGAGATAAACGGGATGCTCGTCGACCTTCTGAGCTGACGAGGTCGCGCGCGGCCCGCGCGGCCCTATGGCGACCACTTTAACCTAGGAGTCCATTCATGAGCGACTATCGCTACGACCATAGCATGCAATCGGAAGAGGAGCTGGGACGGCTCGAGGATACGCGGGACCGCGAAGACGAGCTACCCCGCCAGAAGGCGGCCGACCCGCGGGATCTACCGCGGCCCCTGTACAGGATCAAGGCCCCGCACTCGAACGAGACCTTCTACGCGTATTTCCCCCAGGCGCCGAAGGGCCAGCGGCCCGAGCAGCGCCTGGCCGCCCGCGAAGAGCCGGCCGAGGCGCCCGACGCGTTAGAAGGCGCGACGGAAGACGCGCCTGCGCCGGCCGAAGCCGTCGGGGAAGCGGCAATCGAGGCGCCGGCGGCCGAGACCGTCGCGGACGGCGGCCGCGCCTACGCCGATCCCGGAGCGGACGATGCCGCGGCCGTCGAGAAGGCGCTGGGCCTCGTCGAGGCGCGGACGATGGTGGTCGTTCCCACCCGATACGGCCGGGACGTCTGCGAGCTTCAGGGCGTCGTGGAGGCGCCCGGCCAGGTCGGGAAGGACGAGATCGTGGCCATCGAGAGGATCGCCACCGAGGACGACCTCCGCAAGGTGGAGGCCAACCGCGACCGGGAGAAGAAGGCCTTCGATACCTGCAGGCAGAAGATCGCCGCGCGCAACCTCCCGATGAAGCTCGTCTCGGCGCATTACCTCCTCGAGGAGCCGAAGGTGCTCTTCTATTTCTCGGCCGAGTCGCGGGTGGACTTCCGCGAGCTCGTGAAGGACCTCGTCGCCGTGTTCAAGATCCGCATCGAGCTGCGCCAGATCGGCGTGCGAGACGAGGCTCGCGTGACGGGCGGCTGCGGCGTCTGCGGCCGGGTCCTGTGCTGCCACGGCGTGACCGACAAACTCGTACCCGTCTCCATCAAGATGGCCAAGGACCAGAACCTCTCCCTCAACTCGATGAAGATCTCGGGTCCCTGCGGGCGGCTCCTCTGCTGCCTGGCCTACGAGTACGGCTTCTACCGGGACGCGCGCCGGGAGCTGCCGGGCGAGGGGGCGCGCTTTCAGTACGACGGCGTACCCTTCCGCGTCATCGAGGTGAACGCCCTCTCCGGGTCGGTCAAGATGGCGGGCGAGGACGGCCGCCTCCTCGACATGCCCGCGGCGCGCTTCGGGTATTCGGAGGGGAAGTGGCACGTGGAGGAAGGCGAGAAGGGCAAGCCGGAATAATTGAACGCGGAACATTATCATTAGCTGCCGAGGGCGGGCCCCTCGCGAATTCGCTTCGCTCATTCGCGGCGACGAAGCTTCGCTTCGTCGGATTATCTCCAGCGCCCTCCGAAGTCGGGCGCTTGGGTTTCGCCGACACCCGCCGCCATACGGCAGCTGGGAAAAGTGTTACCGGGTCCAAACGTTCCGGCTTGACCTTGAAGCCCGGATCGGCCTAGACGCAGAGCATACCCGCGGACTGACGTAGCGCGGGGGGTGTCACAGGCAAACGCACCCGACTTTGGAGGGCGCGTTTGCCTGTAACAGGATCCGCCATTGGCCGTCCTTTGGCAGCTCTTCCTTGTATGACTTTTGCTCTATTTCAGCGCGACCAGCTCGATCTCGAAAGCCAGGAAGCTGTCGGGAGCTATAGGGCCCCCGGGGGTGCCTCGCGGGCCGTAGGCCAGCTCCGGCGGGATGACGACCATCCGCTTCTCGCCCTTCTTCATCTGCATGACCACTTTGTCCCATCCCGGGATGATCTTGCCGACGCCCACCTGGAAGTCGACCGGGCCGCCGTGGAAATCGGACTGGTCGAAGACCTGGCCGCTCACGAGCATGCCCTTGTAGGCGACGGAAACGGTCTGCCCCGCGGCCGGGCTCGCTCCCGATCCGGCCTTGACGGTCTTCTGGAATATTCCGTCGGCGTCGGCGACGAGGTCGGGCCATCTCTGCTTTATCGCGGCGAGGTCGGCCGCGCGCTTGTCGTCCGTCGCCTTCTTGATCGCGGCGGCGATGGGGGCCAGCCTCGAATCGAAGGCGGCCTGGTCGGCCTTGAAGGCTCTCGCGTCGGGGCCGTTGCGCAGGATCTCGACTTTGGCGAGCTTGTCTCCCTGGGCTATCCGCTTCACGACGTCCATGCCCTTCACGACCTTGCCGAAGATCGTGTAGCCGCCGTCGAGCTCGGGCACGGCCTTCATGGTGATGAAGAATTGCGAGCCGTTCGTGTCGGGTCCCGCGTTGGCCATGCCTACGACGCCCTCGGCGTCGTACTTGAGGTCGCCGGAGATCTCGTTCGGGAATTCGTAACCCGGCCCGCCCGATCCGTCGCCCTTGGGATCGCCCGTCTGGACCACGAAGTCCGCCACGACGCGGTGGAAAGAGAGTCCATCGAAGTATTTCTTGCCCTTCGAGGGGCCCATTCTCCCCTCGGCCAGGCCGACGAAGTTGCCCACGGTCAGGGGCGCCTTCTGGTACTCGAGTCTGATGGTGACGTCGCCTTTTGCCGTCGCGAGGCGGGCGTAGAGGCCGTCGGGCAGGCCCGGCGCCTGGTCCCGGGCGCAGGAGACCACGCAGGCCGAGAGGATGCAGGCGGCCGCGAGGCCCTTGATACGGATGATTCGCATAGTTCCTCCGATGCTGGAATCGCATGAGGTTAGACCGGATCGGCCCGCGAGGGCAATCCTGCCGGGACCCGGACGGCGCCCTTGACGATAGGGGAGGATGGAAGGATCATCGTGGCAGCACCTACGCGGGAGTTCCCATGTCAGACGAACCGTACCGACGCCCGAGCTGGGACGAGTATTTCATGGAGGTCTGCAACGCGATCGCGAAGCGCGCCACCTGCGACCGGGGCCGCTCGGGCTGCGTCATAGCCCGCGACAACCAGATCCTCGCGACCGGCTACGTGGGCGCGCCCGCCGGGCTGCCGCACTGCGACGAGGCGGGCCACCAGCTCAAGAAGACCGTGCACGAGGACGGCAGCGTCACCCAGCACTGCGTCCGCACGGTCCACGCCGAGCAGAACGCCATCTGCCAGGCCGCCAAGCGGGGGGTGGGCATAGGCGGCTCCACGGTCTATTGCCGGATGACGCCCTGCCGGGCCTGCGCGATGATGATCATCAACTGCGGGATAGTCCGGGTCGTCGCCGAGCGCCGCTATCACGCGGGCGCCGAGAGCGAGGAGATGTTCCGGACGGCCGGGGTCCGGCTCGAGTTCGTCCATGACGAAGTCGAGCAATACGAGAAGCAGTGAGCCGTTAAGGACCTAGGCCAGTTCCTTGGGACGGCGATCGGCGCCCTGCCGCTCCAGCATCCAGCCGGGATATTCCGGCGGGAGGGCGCTCGCCGCATCGAGCCTCGCCACCTGGTCGGCGTCCAGTCTCGCGTCCGTGGCGCCGAGATTGTCGTCGAGCTGCGCGGGGCTCTTCGCCCCGACGATGACGCTCGTCACGAAGGGCCTCGTCAGGAGCCATCCCAGGGCTATGCGCGGGACGCTCAGGCCCGTCTCCGAGGCCACGCGGCGCATCTCGGCGAGGACGGCCTTCGCCCGAGCCCCGTCGACGGGCGGGAAGTCGAAACTGCTCCGCCTCGCGCCCTCCGGCCCCGGTCCTTCGAGGTCGAACTTGCCGGACAGGAGGCCCCCCGCCAAGGGGCTCCAGGGCAGGATAGCGAGGCCCTGGTCGCGGGCCAGCGGGACGATCTCGCGCTCGATGTCGCGTCCTGCGATCGAGTAATAGACTTGCGCGCTCTCGAAGCGCGCCAAGCCTCGCGCTTCGGAGAAGGCGAGGGCCTTCATCGCCTGCCAGGCCGAGAGGTTGCAGAAGCCGATGTAGCGGACCTTGCCCGATCCCACGAGGTCGTCGAGGGCGCGCAGTGTCTCCTCGATCGGGGTCTCGCTGTCCATGCCGTGGATCTGGTAGAGGTCGATGTGATCGAGCTTGAGCCTCCGCAGGCTCGCCTCGACTCCGGACACGACGCGGCTCCGCGAGAGCCCGAGCTGGTTGACTCCGGGGCCGACCCGTCCCCGCACCTTCGTGGCGACCAGGACCTGGTCGCGGGGCCGCCCCAGCGAGGCGAGCGCGGAGCCTACCAGGGTCTCGGAATCCCCCTCGGAATAGACGTCCGCGGTGTCGATGAGGTTGACACCCGCGTCCAGGGCGCTGCCCACGAGCCGCTCGGCCTCGCTCTGGTCCATCCTGCCGATGGCGCTCCACGTCCCCTTCCCCCCGCCGAAGGTCATCGCCCCGAGGGAAAGCTCCGAGACGAAGAGTCCCGTCCTTCCGAATCTTCGATACCGCATCCGACGCCCCTCCTTCCTCTCGGCTAAGGTATTGACGGAAGCCCCGATCGGCAAATGGGGCGCTTCCCCATGGCAATTTTCCGCTCCCGCGGCTAGAGTGTCCCCGTGAGCATACGAATCCTGTACGTGGCCGAGATCGTGGGCAAGGCCGGAGTCTTCACGGTCAAGAAACAGCTGGCCGCCGCGCGGCGCGACCTCAGGGCCGACTTCGTCATCGGCAACGCCGACTCCGCAACGGGAGGCGCGGGCCTCGGGCGGCAGCACGCGGTCTACCTCCGGAAGCTCGGCCTCGAGGCGATCACGACGGGCGAGTGCTGCTACTACAAGCGCGACATCGTCGAGCACATGCCCAAGGCACCCTATCTGCTCAGACCCGCCAACTACCCCTACGGCAATCCGGGGCGCGGCTATAAAGTGTTCTCCTGCGCCTCCGGGGGAGGCGATGCCTCCGCCGCCGGCCGGACCGTCAAGGTGGCCGTGCTTCAGCTCCTGGGCCAGGCCGGCTTTTCCCGCGTGCACCTGGCCAACCCCTATCAGGCCGTCACCGACCTCGCCCGCAAGCTCAGGGAGGAGACTCCGATCATAATCCTCGACTTCCACGCGGCGACGACCGCCGAGAAGCAGACGATGTCGTATCACGCGGCGGGGCTCGTGTCGGCGGTGATAGGATCGCACACGAAGGCGCAGACGGCCGACGCGCGCGTGGCGAGGGGCGGCACGGCCTACATCACGGACGCCGGGAGGACGGGCAGCCTCCTGTCCGTGGGCGGCCTCGATCCCGCGACGCGCATCGGCGAGTACCTGTCCGGCATATCCGCCTGGGCCAAGGACGGCTCGGCGGGCCTCGAGCTCCAGGGCTGCCTCGTGGAAGTGGGCAACGACGGCCGAGCGGTCTCGATCGAGGCGCTGCGGATTCCCTGCCCGGAGGTCCTCGAGGAGAAGCGCGCCGAGGATGCGACGGCCGCGGCCGACGGGGGGCCGGCGCTCTAGCCTAGGGCCGAAGCAGGACCTTGGAGGCGAGGGTCTGCGCCTCTTCCTCGCCGGCGAGGGCGGCCACTATCGCCCGCGAGAACTCCCCCGCGCTGCCCGCCGCCCGGGAAGTGATCAGGTTCCCGTCCGTCACGACGCGGTCCTCGCTGAATGTCGCGCCGTGGACCTTCGTCTCGGTGCCCGGAAAGCCCGTGAAGCGCCTGCCCTTCAGGATGCCGCAGGCGGCGTCCAGCACGGTCGCCGGCGCCGCGCAGATCGCCGCTATGAGGGCGCCGGCCGCGAAGTGGCGCTTGATCAGGAAGACCGCGGCCGGAGACGCCGCGATGTTGTCGGCTCCGCGACCGCCCCCGGGCACGACGATGCAGTCGTAGTCGCGATTGAAGCCCTCGGCCCCGAGGCCCGCCTCCACCCTGATGCCGTGGGATCCCGAGACGGTCTTGCCGGTCACGCCGACGATGTGCACTTCTATCCCGGCCCGGCGCAGGTAGTCGATGGGCGTGATGGCCTCGACTTCCTCGAAGCCGTCGGCCAGCAGAACGCAGGCTGTCTTCATCCTCTCGCCTCCTGTTCAACAATACTGCCGGCCAGGCCTCGGAGGCCACGGCCCCGCTAGATCGGCCGTCTCCTGACCTCGAGATCCTCCGCCGGGGCCTCCGCGAGGGTCCTCAGCCGCTTGACCGTCTCGTAGTAGAAGGCCTGGGCCGAGAAGGGCGGCTCGCCCTCCGCCGGCTTGACCTTCTTCCACCGGCCGTTCGCGCCGAGGCGATGGGCCTTGGCGGTGTCGAGGAAGTAGGCGCCGAGGATCTCGCGGATCCGGCCGCGGGCTGCCTCGTCGCGCACCGGGAACATGAGCTCGATCCGCTTCTCGAGGTTTCGCGGCAGCCAGTCGGCGCTCGAGAGGTACATTTCCTCGGCGCCGCCGTTGTTGAAGTAGATGATCCGGGCGTGCTCGAGGTTGCGGCCGACTACGCTGACGACCGTGACGTTCTCGGAGAGTCCCTTGACGCCGGGGACCAGCGTGCAGATCCCCCGGATGTTGAGGAGCACCTTCACGCCCGCGCGATTGGCCTTGTAGAGGGCGTTGATCACGTCGAGGTCGGCCAGGGCGTTCATCTTGGCCATGATGAGGCCCGGCGACTCGGGCGTGGAGCGCTGGGCCTCGCGCTCGATCATGGCGATCAGCCGGGACTTGAGGTCGAAGGGCGCGACGGCGAGGCTCCGCAGCTGCTGCACCGCCGAGTAGCCGGTGATCATGTTGAAGAATACCGAGGCCTCCCGGCAGAGGTCCTCGTCGTCCGTGAAGAGGGAGAGGTCGGAGTAGAGCCGCGCGGTGCGGTCGTTGTAGTTCCCCGTCGAGAGGTGGAGGTAGCGGCGCACCGAGCCGTCCTCCTCGCGCCGCACGACGAGGGCCGCCTTCGCGTGCACCTTGAGCCTCGCGATGCCGTACACGACGATGGCGCCGGCCTGCTCGAGCCGGGAGGCCCAGGCTATGTTGCGCTCCTCGTCGAAGCGCGCCTTGACCTCGACGAGGACCGCCACCTGCTTGCCGTTGCGCGCCGCGCGGGTCAGGGCGCGCACGATGGGCGAGTTGCCCGAGGTCCGGTACAGCGTCATCTTGACGGCGAGCACCGAGGGGTCGTCGGCCGCCTCGTCGAGGAAGCGCACCACCGGGTCGAAGGACTCGTAGGGCACGTGGAGGAGCCTGTCGCCCGCGGCGATCTCGTCCCATATCGAGCTGCCCTCCCGGGGCTCGAGGCTCTGCACCGGGGGCCAGGGCTGGTCGCGCAGCTTCGCGGCCCGCTCGGCCGGTAGGTAGTCGGATTGGGCGAGCTCCATGAGTCCCCGAAGGTCGATGGGGCCGGAGAGCGAGTAGACGTCCCCGGCCTCGAGGCCGATGGATTGCCGGATCCTCTCGGCGATGGCCTCGGACTCGCCGGATACGGAGAGCAGCACGGGGAAGGAGTTCTGCCTCTCCACCACGACCTCCTCCATGGCGGCGATGAAGTCGTCCGCGCGGTCCTCGTCGACGGCGAAGTCGGCGTCGCGGGTGACCTTGAAGAGGAGGGACTCGAGGACGGACCAGCCGGGGAAGAGCCTCGGCCCGAAATAGGCGACGACGTCCTCGACGAGGGCGACGCGGGCCGTCGTCCCCTCGGCCGGCATGCGGATGAAGCGGTCGAGGTTGGGCGGCACCTGCACCACGGCGAGGCCCGATTCGCCGTCTCGCGAGAGGAGGAAGGCGGCGTGGACCCTCAGGGAACCGGTCGTGGGGAAGCCGGGCCGGCCGTCCTCGCCGCCTCCGCCCACGCGCAGCGGAGTGAGGAGGGGAAAGACGCCCTCCGAGAAGTAGTCCTCGAGCCAGCGGCGCTCCGGGCCGGTCCAGCCGGACGGCCTCACCACCGCGAGGCCCTCGCGGGCCAGGGCGGGCAGGATCTCGGCGAGGCACTCGTACTGCCTCGCGATGATCTCGCGGGCGCGGCGGGACACGGCGGCGAGCTGCTCCGCGGGGCTCATCCCCGAGCCGTCGGGCGTCGCGTCCCCCGCGCGGAGCTGGGCCTTGAGCGAGGCCACGCGGACCATGAAGAACTCGTCGAAATTCGAGGAGACTATCGCGAGGAACTTCATGCGCTCGAGGAGGGGGTTCGACCTGTCGAGGGCCTCCTCGAGGATCCTGGCGTTGAACTCGAGCCACGAGAGCTCGCGGTTGAAATAGTAGTTGGCGCGCATACTCGCATTCCTTTCGATCTAGAATCGAGAAATCAGCCGAGGACGGGCTCGAGCCCGAAGACGTCCTCGAACATGTCGCCCTTCTCCGCCAGGGAGAGGCGCTCGAGCGAGAGGTCCGTCCCGCCTGGGGCCCGGATCACGAAGCGCTCCTCCCGGCGCTCGAAGGTGGCGTCGCGCAGCCGCTGGTCGTGGCCCCGGTCCAGGGCGTCGGCCACTCGGATGATGGCGGCGAGCTTCATCACCGCTATCCGGTCCTCGCGCGGGAGCGCGATGAAGTTCACGTGCGTGCTCGCGGGCGGCGCCTTGCGGTGGTAGCGCACGACGTTCGCGACGATCGTGACGTCGCCCCGGTTGAGGCCGAAGATCTCGGAGTTGGCCACGATGTACTCTCCGTGCTTGTGGTGGCCGGAGGTCTTGATGAAGGTGCCCACGTCGTGGAGGAGGCCCGCCACCTCGAGGAGGAGGCGCTCCCGGTTCCCGAGGCCGTGCTCGCGCGCGAGGGCGTCGAAGATCGCGAGCGAAAGGTCGGCCACGTGGCGGGCGTGGGCCTCGTCGTAGTGGAATTTCCGGCCCAGCGAGGCGGCGCTCGCGACGATCTGCGCCCGCATCTCGGCCTCGATGCCGGCGTCGGGACCGAGGGAAATGGACAAAAGGAGCCCCTCGCGGATGGACACGTTCGGCACGACGACCGTCTCGGCTCCGGTCCGCTCGAGGAAGAGCCGCTCGATGGAGAGCGACGAGCCGATGCCCTCCGCGTCGGACCAGGGCACCCGGAGCCTCGCGACGCAGTCTTCCGGAGACAGTCCGGCGACTTCGTCCGCGAAGCCTATGAACGCGGCGCGGTCGACTATCGTGTAGTCCTCCCCGCCTTCGGCGAGGCTCCCCGCCGGGGCGAGCCTCGAGGCGGCGAGCCTCGCGTCGCTGCCGATCACGATGAAGGTCTTGATCGACTCGAGGGGCAGCTCGGCGTCGAGGTGGTCGCAGGCGGTGCGCACGTTGTCCTCGAGGAACTGGCGGAGGTAGGAGTGCGACACGCCGGCGCCGCGGACCTGCTCGTCGACCCTGACCGTGCCGATCCGCAGGGAGTGCGCGCCCGCCATGCGGCCGCGCCTGAGCAGCATGATCTCGGTGGAGCCCCCGCCCACCTCGAGGATGAGCGCGTTGGAGCGCGACAGCATCTTCCGCTCGTCCTGGAGGGCGTGCTGGACGCCGAGGTACATGAGGTGGTTCTCCTCGATGTCCTCGATGATGATGACCTTGAAGCCGGTCTGGAGGGCGACCCGGTCGACGAAGGTGTCCCGGTTCTGCGCCTCGCGCAGCGCGCTCGTCGCGATGACCCGCGCGTCCTTGGGCGCGAGGCCGTAGCCCCTGATGAGCTCGCGGAAGGCGGCGAGGACGGCCATGCACTCCCGCGCCGCCTCGCGGCTCACCATGCCCGACGTGAACACGTCGCGGCCGATGCGGCTCTGCTTGCCCGCGCGGTCGAGCACCTTGAAGCCGCCGAGCCCGTCGACTTCCGCGATGACCAGGCGGATCCCCGTCGAGCCGATCTCTATGACCGCCACGACGCTGGGATTCGTCGAGGCCCGCGCCGGTCGCAGGGCGTCGCTCAACGCGCCGCCTCCGCGCCCTCCAGGGCGATGCAGGCCGCGCCCGTGGGCACCGAGAGATCGCCGAGCTCGGAGAGGAGGACCTGGGACGTGCCGGAGAGGCCGGGCATGAGGTGATCCTCCATCGAGGCGACCGCGCGCTCGAGGAACTTCTGGCCGAAGCGGGTGACGACTCCCCCGCCCACCACGATCGCCTCGGGATTGAGGAGGTGCACGAGATTGGCGAGGCCGACGCCCAGCCAGGAAGCGGCCCGGTCCACCGCCTTCTTGACGCCCTTGTCCCCGGCCTCGATCGCCTCGAAGAGCACGGCGCTGCGGCACTTGCGGAGATCCGAGCCCGCGAGCGAATAGAGGGCCGGGGCCTTGCCCGTCGCCGACTGGCCTATCGCGTCCTTGGCCATCGCGGTGCGCGAGGCGAGGGCCTCGAGGCAGCCGTAGTTCCCGCATCCGCAGGCGGCCCCGCCCTCGTGGAGGATCATGTGGCCCACTTCGCCCGCCGAGCCCGTGGCCCCGCGGTACAGCTTCCCGTCGATGACGATGCCGCCGCCGATGCCGGTCCCGACGAAGACGCCGACCGCGTTGAGCTTGCCCCTGAGGGCGCCGGCCCTGAGCTCGCCGTATACCCCGGCCTGCACGTCGTTCTCGAGGTAGGTCGGGGCGCCGAAGGTCGAGGCGAGCTCCTGGCCCAGCTTGTAGTCCTTGAAGCCCATGCTGGGCGTGAAGCGCACTACGCCCCTGGCCCTGTCCAGGGGCCCCGGGACGGAGACGCCGACTCCGCCGAGCTCGAGTCCCTTGCCGGCGGCGCCGATCGCCTCGCGCACCGCCTCGATCAGCGCCGCGACGACCGAGGAGGCGTTGGCGTCGCGGGGAGTCTTGGCCTTCTCGGTCGCGAGGACCCTCAGCTTGGAATCGAAGGCCACCGCGAGTATCTTCGTCCCCCCCAGGTCCACGCCGACGTATATCCGATCGTCCTTGGCCATCCATGTCTCCTTGTTCCGATTCGAGAGTGCCCAGTATACCGTAAAACCCCGTTCCTTGCAGAAGACGCGGGGCGCGGTGTAGACTGTGCGCAATATGACTCGCCGGCATTCCCGCGCCGCGGCGGCCCTCGGTCTCGCCGCCATCCTCGCCGCGATCCCGCTCCTCGAATCTTGCTCCTCCCGCCTCGGATGGGGGCTCGTTCTCTGGACGGCGCCGGACGGACCTCTCCCGGCCGGCTCGATCGTGCCCGTCTACATCAAATCGAACATACAGAAGGTCTACGTCGTCGGCGTTCCCGGCGCCAAGGGCAAGAAGATCGAGCTCCCGCTGTGGCAGATCGAGCTCTTCCCCACCCGCGGGAAGGCAGCCGCCCGGGTCAAGTCCATGGGCTCGTACATCAGCCTCTACATGGTGGCCGCCCGCGACGGACTGCCGCTGCGCGACAGACCCTCGAACGAGGGGAAGCGCGTGTACCGACTCCGCGAGGGCCAATCGGTCAAGGTCCTCGACCGGGCCGCGGGCGAGGCGGTGAGCACCGGCGGGGCGGTGCTGCCGGGCTCCTGGTACCAGGTGCTCACCGACGACGGCACCGAGGGATACGTCTTCAGCTACGCCTTCCGCCTCTACGACGAGGCCAAGGAGGGGCCGCCGATGATAGCCTCCGCAAAGGAGGCGCTCACCGGGCGCGTGGACTTGATCTTCTCCCGCTCGTGGCGGCCCGAGTACTTCCAGGAGATGCTGGACGACGGCCGGATCGACCTCGACTACTTCTCGCTCCGCTTCGGGGTCTTCGTCGACGGTATCCGCAGACAGGTCAGGATCGAGCTCCCCGCCGCCTCGCAAGTTTTCGACTATACGGGAATCTCCGAGACGGAGGGCCTCTACGCCTTCGAGGGCACGCCCCTGAGGATCCGGATCGAGAGCGACAATCGCATGGTCTGCTCGTGGACGGGGGACGATGCCCTGGCCAAGGGGGGCGCCGCGACCGGAGTGGCCCCTTCGGCGCAGCCCGCCGCGACTCCCGGCGATGCCGCCGCCGAGGAGGCGCCGGTTCCGCCGGAGTCCGCCGTCGAGGGCTACGAATCCGCCGGTTCGAGCGGGAGCGCGGTCTTCGTCGTCCTGACCGCCGATCCGCTCGAGTCCATCCGCCTGGAGGCCCTGCGTCGACAGAAGCTGCTCGGCGCCTTCGTCGACGAGATAGGCGGCTCCTGGATCGCGCCCGGAAGGGTGCCCTCCGGAGCCGCCCCGGGATCCGCCGGGCCGGGGCCCGGGTCGGGCAGGCTCGCGATAAACAAGAACGGACGCTTCTCATGGAAGGATCGCGGCGACGCGGCGGCCGCCCTGAGGCTCCCCGCAGACGCGGGAGAGAGCGGCGACATAGCCATAAGGCTCTTCCTGGATCCCTCGCTCTCCTCGTCCTGGAGCGGCGCGCTCTCGCTGCGCTTCGACCAGTCGGAATCGGGCGCCTCCCGCCCGAAGTGGCTGAACTTCCTCTATAGGCGCAGTCCGGCGGGCCTCGTCCTCGCGCCCGCCTCGGCCGCCCCGGGCAGTCTCGTCGTCCAGGCGGCCGACCCGGGGGCCGAGCCGCTGGTCCTCGAGGCGGCGACGGACTAAGCCCGTGGCCTTCGTTCAATTCACCGAGGTCGGCTTGGCCTTCGGCGCGCGGGAGATACTCAAGGACGCGAGCATATTCCTCGCCGAAGGGACGAGGGCGGCCCTCGCCGGGCCCAACGGGGCGGGCAAGTCGACGCTCATGAAGATCGCTTCCGGCCTCATGAAGCCGGACTCGGGGGAGCGCGCCGTCACCAAGGGCGCCCGCATCTCCTACCTGCCCCAGACCGACGTCGTAGTCGGAGACGACAGCGTCTTCGAGGAGGCCGAGAAGGCCTACGGCTTCGCCGCGGCGATGCTGGAGCGGCAGGAGGAGATCGGCCGGCTCCTCGAGTCCTCGACCGCGGACGGCGGCTCGACGTCGCGCCTCCTCGAGGAGCACGCCCGCATACAGGAGGCGGTCGAAGGCTCCGGCTACTGGAGGCGCCGCGACAGGGTCCGCGACGTGCTCTCGGGCCTCGGCTTCCGCGAGGGCGACCTGGACCGGCGCGCGGGGGAGCTCTCCGGCGGCTGGCAGATGCGGGTGGCTCTCGCCAAGGTCCTCCTCGAGAATCCCGACGTCATGCTCCTCGACGAGCCGACGAACTACCTCGATATCGAGGCGCGGACCTGGCTCGAGGATTTCCTGGGCAAGTACTCGGGCGGAGTCCTCGTCGTATCGCACGACCGCTACTTCCTCGACACGACCGTGCGCGAGGTCTACGAGCTCTGGAACGGCAAGCTCACGCGCTATCCCGGCAGCTACTCGGCCTACGAGGCGAGGAGGGCGCAGGAGCTCGAGGCGACCTTCGAGGCCTGGGAGAGGCAGCAAGAGGAGATCCAGAGGCTCGAGGACTTCATCCGGCGATTCCGCTACCAGGCGACGAAGGCCTCCCTGGTCCAGAGCAGGGTGAAGCAGCTCGAGAAGATCGTGCCGATCGCGATACCCGAGGGCATGAAGAGGATACACTTCGCCTTCCCCCCGGCCCCCCATTCGGGAAAGGCGACCGTCAAGATCGAAGGTCTGCATAAAGCCTATGGCGCGCATCGCGTCATCGAGGGCCTCGACCTCGAGATCGAGCGGGGGATGAAGGTCGCCTTCGTCGGCCCCAACGGCGCCGGCAAGTCGACGCTCATGCGCATCCTCGCCGGCGCGGACCGCGAGTATCTGGGCCGGATCCGCTTCGGATCGGGCGTGGAGGCCTCCTATTTCGCGCAGGACACCGCCGAGCGCATGGCGGGGGACCGGACGGTCGAGGAGGAGGCCGAGTCCCTCTGCCCCACCGAGCTATTGCCCAAGATCCGCAATCTCCTCGGCGCCTTCCTCTTTCGCGGCGACGACGTGGAGAAGAGCGTCCGGGTCCTCTCGGGGGGCGAGCGATCGCGCCTCGCCCTCCTTAAGATGCTCCTTCATCCGGCCAATCTCCTCATACTCGACGAGCCCACGAACCACCTCGACCTTACGTCGAAAGACGTCCTCCTGGAGGCCCTGAAGTCCTTCGAGGGCACGGTCCTGTTCGTCTCGCACGACCGGCTCTTCATCGAGGAGCTGGCCGACCGCGTCCTCGAGCTGGAGGACGGCGCCCGTCCCTCCTGGTACGTCGGGGATTACCGCTACTACCTCGAGAAGAAGGCTTCCCTGGCCGCGGAGCCGGAGGCCGAGGCCAGGGACTCGGCGCTCCGAGCGGGCGCGCCGTCCGGGAGCGAGGGCTCGCGTTCGGGGCCGGCGAGCTACGGCGAGGATAAGGCCCGCAAGGCCCGCTCCCGCAAGCTCCAGAGACGGGAAGAGGAGATACTCGCGCGGATCGAGGCGATCGGGGCGCAGAAGGCGGCGGCCGAGCGCGAGATGGGTCTGCCCGCGAACTATTCCGACGGGAACAAGATGCGGCGCCTGGCCGCGGGCATCGAGGAGCTCGAGGTCGAGGCGGCCGCGCTTAACGCCGAGTGGGAACAGGTGGCGTCCGAGCTCTCGTCGACCTGAGCCGCGGGCAAGGCGGCAGCCCCGGTCCCTCGGTTCCCCACAAATCCATTCGCGAATGTGGACATTTCCCCGTCGCAGGTCTATACTTGCCGACAATTAACTTAGAATCTTGCGACCAAGGAGTACCAGGATGGAAACCAGGAACGGTCTAATAACCTTCGGGATCTTCGTGCTGCTGTCCGTTTTTACTTTCGTATTCTGCCTGGACGCGCTCGCGATCCCCAACACGACCTACGGAGTCCTCGCCCTCATCGGCTTCGTGGTCGTCGTCGCCGCATCATTCTTCAACGGCTTCACGTCCAGCAAGAACGGCGAAGCCCTGGGCATCTGGTTCAATACCTGGGCCATCCTCGTCTCGATCGTCTTCGTCTGGTACCTCACTCGCTGCGGCAGCGCTTTCAAGTGGTGGTAAGGGCACTCGACCGATAATCCGGAATGAGAAGGCCGCCGGCTCCTCGTGGAGCCGGCGGCCTTCTCATTCCGGAGCGCGTAAGGCGCTCCGCCCCGCCTTCACTTCTTGGCGGGGAGCTTCTCCGCAATCGCTTCCAGCACCTTCTTGGCCAGGACCGCGTAGCGGGGAGGGAGGGTAGATGCCTCGGGTCCCGCGTATTGCGCGAGGAGAGCCTCCAAGCCCTGCTTGGAGGCGGCGTAGCGCTCCTGCTTGTAGGCGATGAAGGCGATCTCGTATTCGGAGGTCGTCATATAGAGGGGATCCGAGCCGAAGCGCTCGTTGAGCGCCTCGTAGTACGCGATCGCCGCCTTGTAGTTGTAGGTATCGGTCGACTCCTGGGCGCGCTGGATGAGCTCGCTCGCGCTGAGATCCTGAGGTATTACCTTGGGCGCTCCGGCGCAGGCGACGACGAGGAATGCGGCCAGGGCCGCGGATGCGATGAATCGAGCTTTCATGGAACCTTCCGTCAATGACTGTATATCTCGTCGGTGCTGGGCAGCAGCTTTCGGAGATCCTTGATGAACTCCATCGCGTCGCCCATGTCCTCGTAGGAGTCGCATTGCTCGATGCTGCGTCGGGCGACGGTGAAGTACTTGTAGACCTTCTCCTCGCCGAGCTTCTTGCGCCATTTGCCCGCCTCGCAGCGCACTCGCAGGCGATAGCTGCCCTCGGCGTCGGCGGGAGCCGGCACCAGCTTGCAATGGATGCAATTCGCGCAGAAGATCCGTTCGGGGACGACAGGACCCTCGGATTCGGCCGTAGCGATCGATTGAGAGAGGTACTCGTAGCCTTCCATGCCCGCTTGCCTCCTCGTGCGGCGATTATGCTATACTCTCATCGGCGCGGTCAAGGCGCGCCATAAGGGAAGCTCGTCCAACCCTAAACCATTACGCAGCGGAGTCCTCGATGCTCGCGACAATCATCAACGCCCTCGCCATCGTCGCGGGCTCGGCTCTCGGCCTGGTCCTGAAAAAAGGCCTCTCGAAGCGCTTCGAGACCGCGATATTCACGGCCGCTGGGATAACGACCATCGTCATCGGCATTCAGATGGCCCTGAAGACCAGCCACATCCTCGCCTTCGCCCTCGCCCTGATCGCGGGCGGGCTGGTCGGAACCACGATGAAAATCGAGGATACCGTCCTCCGCCTCGGCGAAAGGCTCAAGGCGCGCTTCGCCCCAGGGGAGGCCCGCGGCAATTTCGCCCTCGGCTTCCTCAACGCGACGGTGCTCTATTGCTCGGGGGCGATGGCCATCATCGGCTCCTTCAAGGCCGGCACCGAGGGCGACTACGCCATCCTGTTCACCAAGAGCATACTGGACGGCGCGCTCGCCATTCTTTTCGCGAGTGCCATGGGCGCGGGCGTGGCCTTCTCGGCCGTATCGGTCCTGATCTACCAAGGCCTGCTCACCTTCCTATCCATCTGGCTGAAACCCTTCGTGACACCCCTCATGCTCGCCGAGCTCACGGGTATCGGCGGTGCCTTCGTCCTTATGATAGGCCTGAATCTGCTGGATATCAAAAAACTCAAAACGGGTGATTTCCTTCCAGCTCTGGTTTTTATCCTCCTCTTCGTCCTCGCTATGCCTTATGTAACCTTCCTTTGAATGGGAGGTTACATAAGTGCTGGAGCGGATCCCATATCGCATAGTGGAAAATAGTCGTTTTTGCATCTATTGACATTTTTTTTCGTTTTCTGTAGATTCCTTTTACTACGGCGCAGGGTAGAGCAGTTGGCAGCTCGTCGGGCTCATAACCCGGAGGTCGCAGGTTCGAGTCCTGCCCCTGCTATAGGCTTCTGTACGGCAATCAAGTGTAGCAGCTATTAGGTTAACTCCTAATGAAGCCGAAAGTTAAGGCCCCGGAGAAATCCGGGGCCTTTGCTTATGCGCAGAGTCAGGAAATCTCAAATTTTCAATCCTCTAGCAACCAATTGACACTAGAACAGTCTTTGTAGTCATGTCAGGGCTATTTTAGGAGTCAATCATGGGCAAGCCGGGGCTGAAAAGCCTGAAGCTCGGGAATCTCGTCGCGAGAATCCCCATCGTTCAGGGTGGAATGGGGGTGGGCATTTCGCTTTCGGGCCTGGCCGCCGCCACCGCGAACGCGGGTGGGGTCGGCGTCATAGCCGCGGCCGGCATAGGCCTCCTCGAGGATGACGGCATCAAGGATTTCCTCGGAGCGAGTCTTCGCGGACTGAGAAGGGAGATCAGGCGCGCGCGCGAGCTTACTCGCGGCGTGCTCGGCGTCAATATAATGGTAGCCCTGAGCAATTTCTCGGACTTGGTCAAGGCCGCGGTGGAAGAGGGGATCGACATCATTTTCGCCGGCGCCGGCCTCCCCGTGAACCTGCCCGATTTCGTGAAAGGCAGCTCCACGATGATCGCTCCCATAGTATCCTCCGCCCGAGCCGCCACGCTGATCCTGAAACGGTGGAAAGACAAATACTCGTACGCGGCGGACGCCGTGGTGGTCGAAGGACCGAGGGCGGGCGGTCATCTGGGTTTCAAGCGGGATCAGCTGTGTGACGGGAATTTCGCCCTCGAGAGGATACTGGTCGAGGTCGTCGAGGCCGTGAGGCCCTTCGGCGAGGAGGGAGGACGGCCGACCCCCGTGATCGCCGGTGGCGGCATCTACACCGGTACGGATATCCGCCGCATCCTCGAGCTGGGAGCCTCGGGAGTGCAGATGGCCACCCGCTTCGTCGCGACCGAGGAGTGCGACGCCTCTCTCTCCTTCAAGAACAGCTATATCGAGGCGCGCGAGGAGGACCTGGAGATAATCGCGAGTCCCGTGGGCATGCCCGGACGCGCGATACGCAACGGTTTCCTCGACGATGTCGCCTCGGGCCTCCGCAGGCCTTTCTCCTGTCCCTTCAAGTGCATCGTCACCTGCGATTACGAGAAGGCCCCCTATTGCATCTCGCTGGCTCTCCTCAATGCCCAGAAGGGCTGCTTCGACAGGGGCTTCGCCTTCGCGGGAGCCAACGCGTATCGAGTAGAGAGCATAGTCAAGGTGGGCGAGCTCGTGGATTCGCTCGTCGCCGAATACGACGCATCGGGCCCCGGCTGCGTCCGCGGCATCGCCCCGCCCTCCGCTTCTTCAATGGAGGCTTAGGGCGTATAATCCGGCGCATGCTGCTCTACTCGGGTAGCGGCGTACCGCTCGTGATGCCGCCTGAGGATACCGACGACCTCGCCGACTGGCTCGAGGCGGAGTACCCCGACGAATTCTGCGCGAGCGCGAGCTTCGAGCCCGGCTTCGTGGATTCGCTGTGCGCCTCGGGCTTCATCCCGATGGCCACGAGCGGTGGGGACGAGGACGAGTACTTGATCCCGAAATTGCACACGCTGCGATCGGTGATGGATCCCCGGGACATGGTCGTGACCCGCACGATCCGCCGCGAGAGCTCGCGTTATTCCTTCGGCCTCGACTCGCGCTTCGGCGAGGTATTGGCCGCCTGCGTGGAGATCCACGGCGACGATTGGCTCAGGCCGCCCCTCCTGGAGGCTTGGATGGAGCTCTTCGCCTCCCGACCGGAGCGTCGCTGCCGCTTCGCCTCGATGGAGCTGTATGCCGCGCGTCGGCCCGGCGATCCGGAAGTCCTCGCGGCCGGGGAGATAGGCGTCTTCGCCGGTTCCTGCTACACGAGCCTCACGGGATTTCGGCTCGCGTCCGGCTCGGGGTCGGTGCAGCTAGCCGCGACCGCCCGATATCTCGAGGCGTCGGGAGTGACTCTTTGGGACCTCGGCATGCCGCTCGATTACAAAGCCGCGATCGGAGCGCACAACGTATCGCGAAGCGAGTTCCTCTCGCTCTTCCGCGAGGCGCGCGGGAGGGCGCCGCGTCTGGGGACGGCGCCGGGCGAGGGGCGATATCCGGCGCGGGACCTGGTGGACCGCCGCGCGGGCGGTCCGGCCCCGGCCTGAGCCGATCTCCGAGACGCGGCCTCCGCCGGCGGTCGCTTTACAGCGGCCGTCCGCGCGAATATCATCGGGGAGGTCGCGTCGAGGGAGGCCCCAATGAATGCCGTGGAGGAATGGCGCTATGAGACGATCGGCAGGGAGGCCAGCGAGGCGCTCAAGCGATCGGGCTTCGATGCGCGCTTCGTCCTGAAGGGCGCAGAGGCCCTGGACCTGATTGCTTCCTTCGTCAAGCCGGGAATGAAGGTCGGTTTCGGCGGATCGATGAGCCTTCGCGCCATCGGAGCTCCCGAGAGGGTCAAGGCGCTGGGCGCGGTGATCCTGGATCACAATGCTCCCGGTCTCGAGCCCGACCGGAAGCTCGAGATCCTCCGCGCCCAGCTGACCTGCGATCTCTTCCTCTCGAGCTCGAACGCGGTCACCCTCGAAGGCGACATCGTGAACGTCGACGGAAACGGCAACCGCGTCGCGGCCCTGACCTTCGGGCCCAGGAAGACCGTCGTCGTCGTCGGGGCCAACAAGGTCGTGCGCGATCTCGACGAGGCGCTCGCTCGGCTCGAGACCGTGGCCTCCCCGATGAACAACAAGCGCCTGGATCGGCCCAATCCCTGCGTCCGATCGGGCACCTGCGAGGATTGCCGGCTCGAGACGCGGATATGCCGGGTCTACCAGATCCTCAGGCGCAGGCCGAGCCTTTCGGATTTCACCGTCATCGTCGTCGGCGAGCCCCTGGGCTTCTGAGGCGCGAGGGCTCGAAGCTAGTCCAAGATGCTCCGCGTCGGAGCCGCAAGATCCTTCCCCGACGCGAGCCTGCCGTCGGGCCCCACCTCGAGCACGGGCAGGTCGTCGTAGCGGCCGGAGTTGTTCCAGAAGGTCAGGCCGAGATTCACCGAGTCGCGCACTCCCGCCACCTCCCGCTTCACGTACTCGAGACCGTAATAGGCTTTGTCGTAGCTCACGTTGAGGTAGAAGGCCTGCACGTAGGGCCTGACGACCACTTTCTTGCGGGCGATGTAGGCCGTCCGAAGCGCTCCGATCCTGTAGATCCGGTAGGGCCTCTGCTCGGCCGGCGCCTGGGCGAGGAAGCCCTGCTCGAAATGGGAGGGATAGAGCATGGGGCATATCACGTCGACGTACTTGGCGAGGAGCTCCACGTCCTGGCCGGTCCTTACGCCCGAGCGGTACCATCCGTTCGCGCCGTAGATGTCTATGCTGATAGGCGCGGCGATGTTGTCCCGGGCGAAGCGGAGGAAGGAGGCGAGGGCGCTCTCCTTGTCCATCCCCGGGTCCTTCCAGCGATACGACGCGTCGCCGATGTTCTCGCCGTCGGTCGGGAAGCGGATGTAGTCGAACTGCACCTCGTCGAAGCCTCGGCTGACCATCTCGTCGGCGATCGCGACGTTGTACGCCCAGACCTCCTCGCTGTACGGATCCACCCAATACTCCTGGATGAGGGAGCGCTCGTCCCGGGCGTCGGCCGGCGGGGCGGCCGCGGGCGGGGCGGGCAGGGGACCTGCGTCGGGCCCGGCCGCCCCGTTGGTCGCGATGAGCGGCGCGCTGGTCGTCTTCTTGACGAGATTGTATCCGCGCCAGGGGGCGTTTTGCCCGGAATCCCAGACTGCGTACTTGCCGCCTTCGTAGGCATAGGCGACCGCGTCCTTGAACACGGGGATGCGGGCGATGAGGTAGCGACCCTTCGCCTTCCATTCCCGGGCGAAGGATTCGACGTCGAGGGGGTTCGAGACTTTGCCGATCCTGCGCAGCAGGGGATCGCGCGGCTCGAATCGGAGGCGCCCGAAGTCGTCCTTCATGTCCACGACCACCGCGTCGAGGCGGCGAGCGTCCATGATCTTGTCGTACTTCGAGCGCGTCTCGGGCCGTACCACGAAGCCCGTCGACAGGTAGAGCGCGCGCCTATTCTCGGCCTGGGCGCGGTAGGGCTTTCGATCCTTGAAGGATACAAGCCACAGCTCCGAGAGGGAGGACTGCCTTCCCGCCTCGGTCCAGGAAACGCAAAGGGCCTGCCAGTCGGGCTTGGCCCGCAGCGCGGCGCGCACGACCATCTCGGCCGCCTCGTCGGGCTCGGCCCGTCCCGTCCCGGGGTCGAGCCGCGCGACGTAGCCGTCGGCCACGAAGCGCAGGGATCCGTCGGGCATCGGATCGAGGGACTCCGCGCACCCGAAGTCGGAGGCCTCGGACCATGCGACCGCGAAGGCCTTGGCCTTCGCGTCCAGTCTGTAGATGCGGGGTATGAAACTGTCGGAGGCCCAGACCGCGCCTTCCCTTCCCGGCGCCACGCTGGCGATCTCCTCGACGCTGGTCGTGCCTAGAATGACCTCCAGTCCGGCGTTGGCGCTCGTCCACCCGCCCGAGGCGAGCTTGCGGACGAAGAGGCCCTTGATCGGATGGGAAGCCCATAGCGCCGGCTCTCCGGTCCCCGGATAGGGCGCGAGCGCCACCGCCTTGAGGCCGGTGGTATCGACGGGCGATCCGTAGGATCTCCAGGACAATCCGCCATCGCGCGAGACATAGGCGGCGTCCTTGGTGCAGGTGGCCAAGGCGAGAGGATCGGCCCGATCGATCTCCAGGTCCTTGAGATCCTGGGTCTCGGTCACGAAGCTCTTCTTTCCGTCCTCGAAGCGCTTGTAGGTCTTGACCGGCAATCCCGCGGATCTGTCCTCGAAGACGCCCAGGTCCGGGCTGTGAAGGACGCCGAGCGAGGTGAGGAAGTACCAGCCTTCGCTCGACTTGATGATCTTTCGGACTTCGCCGTCCAGCCAAAGAGGCACGGCCCTGTCGCCTCCCTCCTCGATGCGGTACAGGCCGGCGTCGTAGCCGGCGAGGTAATCCCGGGGCACCGACGTCGATGGGGTCTCGCCGGGCCCCTGCGGGACCGCGGAAAGGCCGTGCGCGGGCAGATAGAGGACCGCGGCGGCAAGGACGGCGGTCGAAATGCGAAGCTTCATGTACACTCCGTGTCGGGAAAGCGTCGCTTATACTATCGGAGCGCCGGGCCTTTGATAAGAGCGGCCGCCGGGCGGACCCTCGGCGGCGATGTCCGGAAAAAGGGGGACTATATGGAATTCTTCGAGAGTGTGGAAACGAGGCGCAGCATTCGCGGCTACAAGGCGGATCCCGTGGAGGAAGAGAAAGTCCAGGCCATACTCGAGGCGGGGCGGCGCGCGCCGACCGCCTGCGACAATCAGCCCTTCCGCGTCGTCGTGGTCGATACGAAGGGGCGCGCCGCGGAGCTCAGGAAGATCTACGACAAAGAGTGGTTCGCGACGGCTCCGATCGTGCTCCTGGTCTGCTCAGTCCCCGGAGAGGCCTGGTCGCGCAGGGACGGGAAGAACTATGCCGACGTGGACGCGACCATCGCGATGGACCACATGATCCTCGCGGCGGGCGCCCTGGGGCTCGGGAGCTGCTGGATAGCCGCCTTCGATCCCGCGGCCGCGCGCGAGGTCCTGAGGCTCGAGGCCGGGTGGGAGCCACTGGCGTTCACGCCTATCGGCTATCCGGCCGAATCGCCGGCGCAGCGGCCGCGAAAGGCCCTCGAGAAGCTCGTGGCCCGCCGCTAGCTACTCCAGGTTCCGACCGTAGAGCCGGGACATCTCGGCGAGGTCTCGGGCGAGGCGGGGAGTGAAGGAGCCTTCGGCCATCCGCCAGGCCCAATTGCCACCCATGGTCGAGGGCCTGTTCATCCTCGCCTCGGATCCCAGGCCGAGAATGTCCTGGACCGGGAATATGGCCCAGGCTGCCGTAGATTTCATCAGCTCGCGCACCAAGGCGCGGGCGGGGTCGCGGGAAGCGTAGCCGAGATAGCTTTCGACGTACTCGCGCTCCGCCTCGGTCGCCCCCGAGAACCAGCCTGCCAGGGTATCGTTGTCGTGAGTACCCGTATAGGCCGCGCAATGCTCGATGTAGTTGTGGGGAAGGAAAGAATTCCTCGGATCGAAGGCGGACCCGCTCTCCGAGGCGTCGAATGCGAATTGGAGGATGCGCATCCCCGGGAGCCCCAGCCCGTCGCGCAGAGCCTTCACTTCCTCGGTTATGAAACCGAGGTCTTCGGCGATTATCGGCATTTCGGCCCCGAGCGCCGCTTTCGCCGCCGCGAAGAGCTCTTCGCCCGGGGCCTTCTTCCAGCTTCCGCCCCGGGCGGTCCTCTCTCCCGCGGGCACCGCCCAATACGCCTCGAAACCGCGGAAATGGTCCACGCGCACGACGTCGAAGCGATCCAGGGCGGAGCGCAGCCTGCGTATCCACCACTCGAAGCCTTGGGCTCTGTGCCGTTCCCAATCGTAGAGCGGGTTGCCCCACAATTGACCGTCCTCGCTGAAGTAGTCGGGAGGGACGCCGGCCACTTCGAGGGGGCGCCCCTCTTCATCCAGGCGAAAAAGGCCGGGTTCCGCCCAGACCTCGGCCGAATCCTGGGCGACGAATATTGGAAGGTCGCCTACGACCACGATGCGCTCGGCCTCGGCCGCCGACTTGAGCGAGGCCCATTGCTCGGCGAAGAGAAACTGGAGCGCCTCATAGCGCTCTACGTAGACCGACATCCTCTCCAGCTCGAGGGCGAGGGCCGTCGGCTCGCTCGTCGCAAGCTCTTTGGGCCAATAATTGTTCCACAGCGCGCCTTCGCGCCCCTCTTCCCGAGCCTTGGCGTCGTATTCGTCCTTTATAGCCCTGAAAAGGGCGTAACGAGGCAGCCAGGAGCCTTCCTTCGCTTTGAAGCGCTCGAACTCCTCCCGGCGCTCGGGCGCGGCTCCGGCGATAAAGGCCGAGGCCGCACGATCCAAAAGTGTCCGCTTCCAGGGAATGACGGAACCATAATCGACTTTATCCAGGGGAAAGGGGGGCGGGGCGCGAAGCTCCCGACTGTCGAGGAGCCCTTCCTCAACGAGGAGCTCGGGACTTATCAGCAGCTCATTCCCCGCGAAGGAGGAGAATGGAGCATAGGGTGAATCGCCGTAGCCAGTCGGGCCAAGAGGCAAGACCTGCCAAATCCGCTGCCTGGCTTCTGCCATGCATTTCAGGAAATCGAAGGCGGAGGGTCCCATGTCTCCGATCCCATAGGGGCCGGGTAGGGAGGTCAGGTGGAGGAGCAAGCCTGAAAGTCTGTTCATGCGCATGGATGCGCCTCCGTCGAGCCGAGCTTATATCCGAATAAACCGGTTTAGCAAGAAGCAAGTCCGGTTCGGCTCAAGCTCTGTCGCCCCGAGGCCCGGTAGTTCATACTGTGCAAATGAGCACGGAGACGGGGGACTATCTGGAAATGGCCGCGGGCATCATCGCCGCGAGCCGCAGACTTGTAGCTTTTACCGGTGCGGGGATATCGGTCGAGAGCGGCGTCCCCGCGTTCCGGGGCGAGGGAGGCCTCTGGGAGAAGATCGACCCCGGGCTCCTCGAGATTGGCCGGTTCAACGCCGACCCGGCGGCTTCGTGGGCGGCGATTCGGGAGCTCTTCTATGCTTCTCGCCCTTCCGCCGCGGCCGGGGCGAGGACGCGGGCCGCGCCAAACGCGGCGCATCGAGTCCTGGCCGAGTGGGAGAGGGACGGGATACTTTCCTTCCTCGTGACCCAGAATATCGATGGCCTTCATTCGGCCGCGGGGTCGCGTCGGGTAGCCGAGTTCCATGGCTCCGTCCGAGAGCTCGTCTGTCGTCGCTGCGGCGCGCGCGTATCGGCGTCTCCCGGAGCCCTCGACGCGGGTCTCCTCGATACGCTGCCGCCTCTCTGCGCCTCGACCGGCTCGGGAGGGCGTCCATGCGGAGGCGTCCTCAAGCCGGACTTCGTCTTCTTCGGCGAAGGCATCCCCGCCGAAGCCTACGGCTCCGCCTTCGCCGCCGCCGAGGGGGCCGATGTCTGCCTGGTAGTCGGCTCTACGGGCGTTGTGTATCCGGCGGCAGAGGTGCCGATCATCGCCAAGCGAGCGGGGGCGGCGCTCATCGAGATCGACCCCGGCGATACCGAGTTCAGCGCCTCGATAACCGACTTGCATATAAGGCTCGGAGCCTCGGAGGCGCTCACGCGGCTCGACGGGAGGGTGCGCGCGCTCCGGAGGCCGAGCGTCAAACAGGCGCCTCGGCGATCATCGTCGACATTGGAGTAGGGCAATTCGTGTGCTATTATTAAATAGGACATTTATACTCATGAACCTAGGACGGCATGGCGCTCGAAGGACGCCTCTTCTGATCGTGGCCGTCTCGGCTTCGGTCCTGTCCTGCGGGATGTCGACGGGTCTCTTGTCCGATTCGGAGCGGAGTTCGCTCTACGCACTCAACATGGACGCGCAAGACGGCTCTCCGATCGTCGACGGGGCAGTACTTGCTCCCGGAACGGGGATCTCGGCCATCGTCGCGAAAAAATCCGGGGCGGGCGATCCTGCCGCGCTGGACCTGTCTCTCGCCGGACTCGACGGCACACCTGCGGCCGCGCTCCATTTCGCCTCTCCCGCGGCCAAGTCCACCCCCAATGTCGGGAGCTCGCAGACGGCGCTCCTCTCGTCCTCAGTCAGCGTCGCTCGGATCGACGGCAAGCTCGACGGCTTCGCCATACCCGCCGGCCTGCCTTCGGGGGCTTACGAGCTTTCGGTCTCCGTCTCGGGGCCCGATGGATCGCTTTTACTGCAAGAGCAACTGCACCTGTTCGTAGGCGCGAGCAATCCGATGATCGACTCGGTCTCGGCCTTCCCTCCGGCCATCGAGCCCGGAGCCGCGGCGCTCTTGGGCCTTACCGTCTCTTGGGCTTCCCTAGCCCAGCCGCCCGCGCCGGCGTCCGCACCCTCGAACGCTTCGGTCGCGTCCGGCAATGTCCCTTCGGGCGCAGCATCTCCGGCGGCGGCGCCCCAGGATTCGCGCGATCCCTGGATCCGCTGGAGCAGGGACGGCGCATCCTTCGCGGAGGGGCTGCTCTCGGCGGGAATGGGCAAGGTCGTGTGGTCTGCCCCCAGGACGGAAGGCGCCTATTCCATCACCGCCGAAGTCTTCCCAGCGGCGCCGCCGAAGGGCACGTCGTTCACGTTCAAGGCCGCCTCGAGCCAGGACCTCAAAGTCATGGTGATCGCGACTCCAGGAGGAAGCGGCAACGATTTCTCGGATCCTCTCGCTTTCTACTCCCTCCTCCGGTTCGACGGTTCCTTCGACGACATCGGCACGCGACCGCGGAACGCCCAGCCGAAGAGTTTCGGCTCGCCGACGCTCGAAGCCTATTCGAGCGGTTTCGGCTACAGATTCGGGCCCGGCGCGGGCGTAGTGATTCCCGGGCTCATGCCCCCCGCCGCATCCGGAATGCTCGGCCCGTTTACGGTCATCCTGCGCCTCGACGCGGATCAACCCGACGGATATTGCGTCAGCTTCGCCTCCGTCGACGGATCCTACCGCCTCGCCATGGGAATCAAGGCCTCCAAGCCCTATGTCGATTTGACTTCCGGCGGGAAGACGCTTCGCTCCACGGCTTCAAACTCGATTCCCGGGTCGCCTCTCACGATCGCCGCGATCTTCAGGCCCGACGGCGACAGGCTGGCGATCTCGTGGAGCGCGGAAGGCGAACGCATAAACGCGCCCTCCCTGCCATTGCCGTCGGCTCCACCCGACGGCAGCGCCACGCTGGGAGGACCGGGATCGATCTCCGGCGTATACGACGGATTCGGCCTCCTATCGGGCGCCTCTCTGCCCCTATATCGTCTTGCCGCGTGGCGCCAATGGAAGACTTCGCTGATCATCGCCGAATCCTTCGAGGACGGAGCGCTGCCTCCGCAATCCACGCCCGCGGGCGGGGTCTCGGCCGCCTCGGGCGCGCTCGAGCTCAAGCCGGGAGGCTCCCTGACCCTCGCTCCCGCCTTCGCGATCTCGTCGGCCCTCGTAGTCGAGGCGGATGTCGAGGGCGATCAGGCTTCATGCTCGATGGCCTTCTCGACCCCCGAAGGCTCCCGAGTCTTCTCGGTCGGCGGAACGGGGAATATCGAGGACGCCGCCGGCAAGACCGTCGGCTCGATTGACGTAGTCGGCGGGCGGATAGCCATCACCTTGGAGCCGAAGGATGGGTCTCTCTATATAACCGGCACGGAGGCCAAGGAAGCCGTCGCCGTCCCTTCGCCCGCGAGGCGATTCGTCCTATCCCTCGAGCGGACCGGCGGGACGGGCGAGGCGGCCTTCGGGAGGGTGCTCGTGAGATCCTCGTCGCGTCCGTAGAGCCATTACCGACCCGGCAATAAGACAGTTGACGCGAGGATCGAAAAAGGGCCGCGAAGCTAGGTCCTTTTTCGATGCGATGACAGCTTTTCAATTGCCGGGCCGGTAACCTTGCATACCAGGTTCCGTATTACTATATTTGGAAACTGGTGCTTCTTCGCGATAATGACGAAGGTCGTTGTTTTTTCATGACGCGCCGCGCTAGATTGTTGCGGAGCGTCGATAAGGAGCCATGAATGCGCAAGGTAATAAAGGTCGCGGTCGCCATCGCGGCTACAATCCTGATCATTTCTTGTGCGAGCTCTCCTCCCCCGAAGGCGCAGGCTTCTGCCGGGCCGGCCCAGAACGCCTCCAGCGATCGGGCCAAGGCCATCGTGCAGGGCGGCGCCGAGGCCGGCTCGCCAGCTCCCGCTCCCGCCGCGGCGGCTCCGGCACCTCAACCTGCGTCCGCGGCTGGGGTCTCCGCCGACCAGCCCGCCCCGCCCCCCGGTCAGCTCACCCCCGACGAGCAGACCTACCTTCAGAATTATCTGGCCCGCCTCAACTATATGGTGTATTACAACGCAGACTCGAAGATCGATCCCAAGCTCGCCAAAGTCGCGGTCTCGCAGGCAAATCGTTACCTCCTCGAGAAGCTCGGATTGTCCGTGATCGACTTCGACCAGATCGAGAAGAACAAGAAGGATCAGCAGGCCGCGTACCAGAGCGAGACCGGCGGCTCGATAGACTTGATCCAGTACCTCGCCCAGAAATTCAACGCCGACGTCTACGTAGAGATAGACTTCGACGTCACGAGCGAGACGAAGGACGGAAAGTTCTACTCGTCCGCCCAAGGCTCGATGAAGATCTACGATACCTCCACGGCGACTCTAATGGGATCGGTAGTCCTGACGGGCCAGACCGCGTTCAGTCCCAATTCGGCCGACGCGGCGGCGACGAACGCCATCGGGAGTACGGTCTGGGCCGCGATGCCCAAGATGATCGACCAATCCAAGGAGCTGCTCAAGAACTCGCTCTCCCGCGGCATCCGCTACGAAGTCGTCATCCAGAAGACGCCCGATTCCAAGCAGGTCAGCCAGTTGCGCCGAGCCCTGGCCAAGAAGATGCGCGAAGTCGAGCAGGTCTCCTATTCCGCCGCTACCACGAAGCTCTACCTCTATACCTTCCAGGCCGGCGATAAAGTCGAAGACGCCGTCTACGACGCGGGCTCCGCCTCCGGCTTGAACGATTTGAACCTCGTGTACTCGCGGGGCAAGTCCCTCACCTTCGATTCCGGATTGTGAGCAATCGGCGCGGGAGCGCGCGAGCGCGCGACCCGTTCCGTTAAAGGAGGGGCGTCGCCCTTCCCGTTCAATGCGGCCGCCCTTCGCCATGGCCGGGCGGGCGCGCAAGACCTAAGGAGGTCATCGTGAAGAAGATCCTCGGGATTCTCGTAGTCCTTCTTTCGCTTGCCGTCGTCATCGGGTGCGCAAGCAAGCCAGCCACGAAGGCGGGCGTCAATCCTCCCGCTCCGACCGTCAAGGTGTATCCGCCCCAGATCATCGAGCACCAGGGCACGGCCTTCGGCAAGGACTATCCCAAGTGGATGGATGCCGCGTTGGAGGGACCCAAAGCCGTGGAGAAGCTCGCCGACTTCGCCAACCAGTATATCGTGGTCGTCCAGGAAGACGGCGCGGATCTCGACGGGGTCAAGCTCGCGGCGAGCAAGCTCGACGCCCAGACGACGATCTCGGCCCTCATCTCGACCCGCGTCAAGGACACTTTCGCCGGCGCCCAAGTCGGAGACAAGGACAAGATCGAGACCTACATGGAGCGCGCAGTGAAGAGCGTCTCCGAGTCCACCTTCTCCGGATTCACCGACGAGAGCGACTGGTGGGTCAAGCTCCAGACCTTCACTTCCGACGGCAAGGCCGACAAGCAGCTTTACCGCGTCATCCAGATCTGGGGAATCGACAAGGACAGCCTCAAGCAGCAGATCGCCGCGATCCTCAAAGGCGCCGCGGCCGCCGAGCCCAAGACCGAGGATAAGCAGAAGGCGATCGACCTCGTCCAGCAGTCCTTCTTCGACGGCTTCTGATAGATAGTCGGCCGCCCCCGGCGGTTTGTATGGCAGAAGGCCGGCTTCCGACCGCCCGCCAAGGCGGCCGGCCGGCCTTCTCTCGTTCCCGCCGCGCGCTGAGGCGGAAGGAGAGCACATGAAACGCGGTATTGCCTCGATCCTGGGAGCCCTCGCGCTGACGCTGGGCTCGTGCGCGACGGCGCCGGCCCAGGGCAAGGCGCCGGAATGGATCTTCACGACCCCGAAGCCGGATGCCGTAAATACCTATTTCGTCGGGTCCTCCTCCGATCCGACGGGGGACGTCGCCGCGGCGACGAACGACGCGGCCGCCAATCTCATGTCCTCCATCACTCAATACATAGGCGTCAAGGTAAACGTCGCCACCAGCGCCGAGGCGAAGGCTTCGCTGGACTCCTACTCCGCGAACATAAAGTCGACTGTAACCAGCTCGTCCCAGAACCAGGTCTCGGGATTCTCGGTGAAGGAGCGCTTCGTCCAGACGGACAAGAAGTCGAAGCGCGTCACTGTCTATGTCCTCGCCGCCTACGCGACCGCGGACCTCGAGAAGGAAAAGTCGCGCATCGCCGACCTCATCAAGCAGGGGGTAGAGGCGATCGAGGGCCCGGAGCGCGAGGGCGCCGCCTTGCTCGACCAGAACAGAGGCTACGAGGCGGTCCGCAAATTCGTCGAGGCCGCCGTAGCCGCTTCCGGGTCCCAGGTCGACAACGCCGACGTCTATCTCGAACGGGACATCAACTCGGCTCGAACCGCCCTTTCGAAAATCCGCTTCGACACCTCGGGCTCGGTCGGATACAAAGGCTTCGTAGGGCAGAACTTCAATCTGCCGTTCACGGCCAAAGTGGTCTCGGGCGAGGGAGCTTCCGCGCCCGGTGTTCCCGGCGCCGTGGTTCTATTGAGCTACCAGCGCAAATCCGGGACGCGCCTCGTCTCGAAGACGGAAAGCGTCATGACCGACGCCTCGGGCGCTGTCGTCTTCACCCCTCCGGCCCCGGACTTCGTCGGCAAAGCCAAGTTCGGCCTGAGGCTGGACTTCCAGTCGACCCTCGACCTCCTCGACAAGCTGCCGGAGAAATACGCGCCGTACCGCGACTCCCTGGCCGCGGAGCTCACGGCGAAAACGGCGGACGTGCCCTACGAAGTGGTCTCCAACGCCCGCGGAGCCTCCATGGCCGTGGCGATCCTGGACCTCGACGAAACGGGCGCCGTCGTCGGTTCCGCCGCGCAGGCGGGTCTCGTCGAAGCGCTCATAAAGGAAAAATTCAGCGTCAAGGGCGTCTCGGTCCCGAAGGACTCCATCGTCGCGATGGACGAAGCAGCCGTGTCGGCGGCCGCCTCGTCCGCGGGAAAGTTCGACAGGGTCGCGTTCGGCACCGCGAGCATCGCGAGTGTACGGCAGGACGGCTCCACCTACCTCGCCGAGGGCAAGGCTGTGGTGAGGGTTCTGGACCTGGCGAGCGGGAGCACGCTGTACTCGACGGAGCGCACCGCGACCGGCCTCGGCTCGGACGAGAAGTCGGCGCGAGCGGCCGCCTATCGCGAGCTAGGCCTCAACGCCGTCGGCAAGGATATGCTTTCCAAGCTGCCGTAAGGCCCGGGAAGGAAGGAGCAATGGGAATCCCGAAGCGTCGGGACTCCCATCCCTCGGTCATCGGACTGCGAAAGTCATTTGCACTTGATGTCCAGCTCCTGCGGCCTATTGGAGATGAGGCCCTCGCAACCGAAATCGAGCAGTCGCGCGGCATCCGCGGGGTCGTCGACCGTCCATGGAATTACCGGATAACGCCCCAGCCTCCTCCAACGGAAGGAGGAGAGTCGCGTGACTTTCGCCTTGTCGGGCTTGAGGGCGTCGACCTTGCCGATCCACCGTCCCTCGCCGTGGCGCAGGTAGGCGGGGACGTCGGCGTCCCCCGACCAGATCACCGCGGTCGGTATCGCGGGCGACAGGTACTTGAAGCGGCCGAGGGCCATCGGGTTGAAGGATGAGACTAGTATTCGGCCCGTCAGTCCCTTCCTGGAAGCGAATGCGTCCCTCAGGCAAGCCGATACCGCCGCCTCGAGGCCGTAGTCCGCGGCGATGCTGCTCTTGAGCTCTACGTCGTAATACAGGGACTCCCCGAATTCCTCGAAGAGCTCGCCGAGCCCGATCATGCGCTCGCCCTTCCATTGGCTGCCTTTCCAGGAGCCGATGTCGAGGGCCGAGAGGTCCTTCCAGGCCGATCGCTCGAGCTCGAGCGCAGTTCCGGCGATCCTCGAGGTGGAGTGGTCGTGGAAAACCGCCAGTTTGCCGTCGCTCGTGAGGTGCACATCTAGCTCGATTCCGGGCATGCCCATGTCCCGAGCCAGCTTGAAGGCGGCCATCGTATTCTCGGGCGCGATGGAAGAAAGGCCTCTGTGCGCGAAAATCAAGGGCCGGGCGATTTCGGGGAAGAGTTGAAGGCGGCTCAATTCCCGGCTCCTTCCGAGGCGCGGCGCTTGAGCGCCTCGAGGTCGGAATCGGCCTTCGCTTCCGACTCCAGTCTGGCGAAATCCGCGTCGAGGGGCCGCTCGCCGAGAAGCTCGCCCGTCATCATCTGGAGCTCGGCGAGGAGTCTGTCGGGGTCTACGCTCCGCTCGAGAGCCTTGATCGACGGCAGCTGGGCCCGCATCCTGGCGACACGGGCGCGCAACTCGGCGCGCTCCGCCTCGAGGGAGGCGACCTTGGCGGCCGCCTCCTCGATCTTGGAGCGCGCGGCTTGGACAAGGGCCGCCATAGCCCCGTCGCCGGCGCCGAGCCTGCCTTCGGCAAGGGCAAGCCTCGCTTTCCAGCGCTCGAGGTCGGCCCCCGAAGCGGCTATCTCCTTGTCCAGCCTCTTGACGTCGACCGCGTAGGCGAAGATGTACTCCTTCGCGGCGGCGAGGTCGAGGCCGGAGAGATTCGCATCGTCCATTCTACAGTTTGTACGAGGCGCCTGCGCCGAAACTCGCGCCGCCATAGCTGTTGAAGAAGCTGCTGTCGACCGAGGCCCAATACTCGAAGCCCGCCTCTGCGAAGACGGAAAGCTCTCGCGTAAAAAGGAAGGAGGCGCGTAGATACGCCTCGCCGCCGATATGGGAGAACCAGTCCGTTTGGCTTGTCGTCGACGTACCGGGTAGCGAGACCACGTGGACGTAGCCTATTCCGATGCCGGCGTAGGGTGTCAGGGTGAAACGCCTCACATAGAGGTTATACTCGCCGCCGACCACCACGTTGACCGGGAGGATGGTTCCCAGATAATCCGCGACATTATTGGGATCGTTGTAATCGTTGACCTGGCTGAGGGGAATCTGGACCGCGCCGTAGGGTCTGAAGCCATAGAAGCCGCGGGAGAGCGCCGCCCTTATGCCGACCGTGTCGGTGCCGTCGGTCATTGCGTGGAAGTATACTTCGGCGTCGACGCCGAGGCGGGGTATCTCTTTGAGCTGGACGTCCTTGGAAAGCTTTATCGAGGAGTAGACCACCCGGCCGGTGGAGACTTCCGAGCCTACGTCCTTGATCTGCACTAGGCCCTTTTCGGTATCGTTCTTGAAGCCCTCGACGGTCTCGCTGACCATGATCGAATATTCGTCGCCTTTCTTGATGCCCATGTTCCTGCCGAGCTGGAGTTTTATTTCGCTCCCCGAGGCCGTGAGGACGCGGGTATTTATCTGGAATGCTTCGATTTTCCGTATCTCGAACTGGAGCTGCATCGGGATGCCGTTGATGGCGTTCGATATGGATGTGTTCTGGTTGCTCTTGTCGCTGCCCGAGCTCTTGACTTCGGCGATGCCCAGGACCGAGCCGCCGCCGCCGACGTCGATGAAGGTGACGTCGGTCTTGATGTCAGTTTCCCATGCGGATTTATCATTGTCGTAGCGGGAGTTGAACTCGGTGACGATCGGCGTCGCGATGATGAATGCGCCGACGAGCTTGTTGAACTCGGCCTCGGTGAGCGTCGCCTCGCCGAATTGGAACTTTTCGGGCATCACGAAATTGGCCTCTTTTGCCTTTTTAAGAGTGTCTATGAATTGCTGTAGTCCGCCGGAGGAAAGGCGCTCCGCGTAGCCGATGATGTTGAAGCGGCCGAGGTCCACGAATACCTTCTGTATTTCCTGGTCTATGCTGCCGAGGGTCTCGAGTGGGATCGCCCAACCGTAGTAGCCCAATGCGAATATGGCGACATCCTTCTTCTCGCTGACTGTCGGCGCCTGGGCGGCGAGCGGAACCGCAAATAGGATCGCGGCGAAGAGCGTGACTATGAAAACCCTGGTTCGATTCATTTTTCCTCCCTGAAATCGTTTGGGCCTGCCGTTCGGCCCGCTGCTCTTATTGTCATTGCCGCGAGCGTCATCTGTCAATAGAAGCGGCCGCGCCGGCCTTGCCGCATATCGGGCTCCGGCGATATCGTGGCCCCAGCGATGCAAAGAACGTATTTCGATACGAATCGCCCGATAGCCGCCCTCGCGACGGTGCCCGGGGAATCGGCCTTGGCCGTCATCCGCAGCGCCGGCCCCGGGGCCGTCGAGCTCGCGTCCTCCCTCTTCTCGAGGCCGTCCGCCCTCGTCGCCGCTCGGCATATGTCCCTCGTCCGCGGCGAGATCGTCGATCCGGCGAACGGGGAGGCGGTGGACGAGGTCCTGGCCGCGGTGTTCCGGGCGCCCGGCGGCCCCATCGGCCAGGATGGGGTCGAGTTCTACTGCCATGGCTCTCCGGCCGTCGTAAGGCGGGCCCTCTCCCTCCTGGAGCGAGCGGGTTTCGCGCCCGCCCTGCGCGGCGAATTCAGCCTTCGAGCCTTCCTCGCGGGCAAGACTGACCTCGTCAAGGCCGAGGCCGTGCAGGAGCTCGTTCGCGCGAGGAGCGAGGGAGAGCGGGCGGAGGCTTTCCGTCGACTCGGGGGCGGCCTTTCCGAGTCGCTCGCCTCGTCGCGCGAGGCGGTCGTGGACGCCCTCGCGGAGGTCGAGGCGAGGTTGGACTACGCCGAGGAGGACGACTCCCCCGCCGGAGGCCTCGATGCCGCCTCGCTGCGCGGCGTCCGCGACCTCATCGCTCGAATCGCCGCGAGCCACGCGGCGGGCAGGCTCTACGAGAGGGGGGCTCGCGCGGTCGTCGCGGGCAGGCCCAACGCCGGGAAATCCAGCCTCTTCAACCTCCTGGTCCGCGAGGAGCGATCCATCGTGGCCCCCGATCCCGGCACGACCCGCGATTGGATAGAGGCGGGCATCGAGCTCGGCGGCCTCCCCGTGCGGCTCATGGATACCGCCGGCCTGCGCGAGGCCGACGGCGGCGTCGAGGTCGAGGGCGTCGCGCGCAGCCGGCGCCTCGTCGAGGAGGCCGAGGCGGTGGTCTACGTCGTGGACGGATCCGAGGGGCTGTCGCCGGCGGATGTCGCCTTCCTCGAGTCTAGGCCGGGATCCTTGCGCGTCTGGAACAAGGTCGACATGAGGGGCTGCGAGCCGGCGCCGCCCGGCTTCCTCCGGCTTTCGGCCTCGACGGGCGAGGGACTTCCCGCCCTAGCCGACGCGTTGCGCGAACTGATCGTCCCGGGCTTCGGCCTCGAGGAATCGGGGACGTCCGGAGCGGATATAGGGAAAGGGCCGCGGGGCGCCGCCACGGTCGCGAGCGAGAGGCAGAAGCTGCTCCTCGACAGGGCCGTCGCGGATCTCGATGCCTGCCTCGGGGGGCTCGAGGACGGGACGCCCCTCGATGCCGTCGCGCTCGACCTGCGCGATGCGGCCGACGCCCTCGGCGAGATCACCGGCGCGATCGCCTCTGAGGAAGTCCTCGAGGCGATATTCTCGCGATTCTGCCTAGGCAAGTGAGACGAGCGTGGACTACGAGGCGATCGTGGTGGGGGGCGGCCACGCGGGTATAGAGGCGGCCCTGGCTCTGGCCCGCCTCGGCCGAAGGACCCTCATGGTGACCCAGGACATCGACTCGATCGGCCGGATGTCCTGCAACCCTTCCATCGGAGGGCTCTCGAAGGGCAACCTCGTGCGGGAGGTGGACGCCCTCGGGGGGCAGATGGGGCTCCTCATCGACGCCTCGATGATCCAGTACCGGGTGCTCAACCGATCGCGAGGCCCGGCGGTCCAGGCGCCGCGCGCTCAGGCCGACAAGGCCCTCTATGCGGCCCTCGCGAGGCGGGCCCTCGAATCCCAGACCGGCCTCGAGCTCTTCATGGATACCGTGGTCGACCTCGTGCTCGACTCTTCGGGCCGGCGGATCGAGGGCATCGTCACCGAGCGCGGTGCGCGCATCGGCTGCCGAGCCCTCGTGCTCACGACCGGAACCTTCATGGAAGGGAGGCTGTTCATTGGCGAATGGAGCGCCTCGGGCGGGCGACTCGGCGAGCGGGCGGCGGTGGGTCTCGGCGGCGCTTTGCGGCGGATGGGGTTCCGCGTAGGCAGGTTCAAGACGGGCACGCCCGCCAGGGTCAAGGCCTCCTCGCTCGACTACGGCGAGATGGAGAGGCAGGACGGCGAGGCGCCGGCTCCCTTCTCCTTCGCGAACGACGAGGTCGCGCGCCCGAGCTTGCCCTGCTGGATCACCTATACAGGGGCCGACACGCACGGCTTCATACGGGCGGGTCTCGGGCGCTCGCCGCTCTACGCAGGGGCGATCAAGGGCAAGGGGCCGCGCTACTGCCCTTCGATCGAAGATAAGGTCGTGCGCTTTCCCGAGAGGGAGCGCCATCAAGTGTTCGTCGAGCCCGAAGGCGAATACACGGACGAGATGTACCTGAACGGGCTTTCCTCCTCCCTGCCCGAGGACATCCAGACGTCCTTCATACGCAGCATCCCCGGATTGAGGCGAGCCGTCATCGCGCGGCCCGCCTATGCCGTCGAGTACGACTACGTCGATCCTTCGCTCCTGCTTGCCTCGCTCGAGTCCAAGCTCATCGCCGGCCTATTCGTGGCGGGCCAGACGAACGGCAGCTCGGGCTACGAGGAAGCGGCCGCTCAAGGACTCGTGGCCGGGATCAATGCGGCGCGGGCCTTGGCTGGGGAAGGGGCGATGGTCCTATCGAGGGCCGAGGCCTATATAGGCGTCCTGGTGGACGATCTGGTCACCCTCGGCGTGGACGAACCCTATCGCATGTTCACGAGCAGGGCGGAACGGCGGCTGGCCCTGAGACAGGATACCGCCGACGCGCGCCTCACGCCCATCGCCCGGTCCGCTGGGCTCGCCTCCCCGGAGCGGGTCGAGCGCTTCGAGAGGAAAGCGGCCGGCATCGGGGAGATTCGCGAGCTGATCAACAAACGTCGCATAACGCGCGACGATATCGCGGCCACGGCAGGCCTCGCGCCGCACGTCGGAGAGAGCGCCCAGGAGGCGCTGCGCGATCCCGCCATCCGGGACTGTCTCGGGCTCCTGCTGCCCGACCTGGCTGCGCGCTTCCCTCGCGGCTGGATCGAGACGGCGGAGCTTGACGCTCGCTACGCCGGCTACGAGCAGAAGGAGGCGAAACTCGCGGGGCGGATGGAGCGCTCCGAGAGGCTCCGGATACCGGAGGATTTCGACTACCTCGCGGTGCGGGGCCTCTCGTCGGAGGCCGCGCAGCGGCTCTCCTCGGCGCGCCCTCTCACGCTCGGCCAGGCGGCCAGGCTGTCGGGGGTCAGAAGCGCCGACGCCGCGCTGCTGATGGTCGCGCTCTCGAGGCGGGACGGGGCCTGAGGGCCTCCGGGAAACCTCCGCTCGAACCCTATTTCGCCTCGATTCCCAGCAGAGCGGCGAGATCGTCCTTGGCCTTGTCGAGGGCCGATTGGTATTGGGCGCGCGCGGCGCTGACGTTCTGCTTATAGAATGCAGCGAACTCCGGATCGGACATCGGGTCGATGCGCACATCCTGCCCCATCCTCGCCGCCATTTGGCGCTCCTTCTCGCGGATCTTCGGGCCCCACTGCTTCCGGATAGCCTGCTCGACGTTCTTCATATCGTCGAGGTACTGCTTGAAGAAGCCGGCAAGTTGCTGAACGAGGGCCTGCACTCTCTTGTCTGCCACCGCCGAGCCCACGCCTCCCAGGAGTCCGGTGCCCGAGCCCGCGGCGAGGGCCGAGAAGCCGGCAGACAATACATCGAGCTTCGCGACCGAAGCCTCGCTGCTCGGAAGCTGAATCTGCGACGCCAGGACTTCGAACATCCCCTCTCGAACCGGGTTGCGCTTTTCCTTTGAGTATTGCGCCAGCTTGTCGGCGAGGCTTCCCGACTCCGGGTCGTCGAGGTATCGGCCGGCCGCCTTCTTCCCTTCGACGCGCAGGGCGTTGGCCTCGAGCGCGGCCTCGTCCACTTTGATGTCCTTGGAGCGCTCGAGGGCGATTTCGAGCGCGCTCTTGATCATAGCCATAATAAAGCTCCTCTCGCGATTACGCGGATTTTGGAAGTTCCCGGGCGAAGGCTAAGACCTTGTCGACCATGCTCAGGAGCACGATCGCCGCGGTCGCCCACTCCAGAACCGCGATCAATTCTATCCTGACCAGCCCGAAGATGAGCCTGATGACCTCCACCGCGTATAGTACCATGATGGAAGCGACGGCGGCCTTCCCCATGAAGGTCGTCTTGGGCTCGACCTTCTTGTTCACGAAGATGAGGATGAACACGAATACGACCTGCAGCCCGAGCCGCGCCGTTACGAGAAGGAAGAACCAGGGCGGCACGAGGCTAAAATAATAAAAGACGATGGTCAGGACAATGAGAAGGGCGTAATCGCTGGCGCTGTCCAACATTTTCCCGACCTTGGTGACCTGTCCCGCCTTGCGGGAGATGTATCCGTCGGCGAAATCGGTTGCGAATACGAGGACCACGAGGCATAGAAGCGGCAGGCGAATGCGATAGTCCTTGGCCGCCAACACCAGGAACAGGAGGGTCGGCATGCTCGTCACCCTGAAGAGGGTCACGGCGTTGGCGAGATTGACGCGCTCGAGCCGCTCCCCCGAAGGCTCCTTGACGAAGTCGCTCCTAAATAGGAAGAGCATCGCGAGCAGGATGGCGTAGAAGGGAAGGGCGACGAGGAGAAACCAAGGACCGTAGCGGATCAGGAACCCCCGGGGGGCCGAGGGTCCCGACGGGACGGCCATCGCCGCGAAGGCGGAGAATATCGTTATTTGTAGGACCGCGAAGAGGCCCATCGTGGCGAGAATGCTCTTTCCGAGTCTGTTCATCGCGCTCGTCTCCGCCTTCCCGCCGTCCGGCCGGGCAATCGCTGGCCGCGACGGCGAATAATACAACTTGACACCCGCGCTGTCAAATACCCATACTGCGCGCATGACTCTGGCCGACAAGCTCACGGCGAGCCGACTCGCGCTCGCGCCCTTATTCTTCGCCGCCTACGAATGGGGAGCCTGCTTCGGCGCGGTATTCCAGGTCGTCGCGCTCTGGGCTCTGTTTCTCGCCATCGAGTTCAGCGATCTCCTCGACGGCCTCGCGGCTCGACGGACCGGTACCGTAAGCGATTTCGGCAAGCTCTTCGACCCCTACGCGGACGTATTCGCGCGCATAACCTATTTCGTCTGCTTCGCGCTCGGCGGCATCATGCCGGCGTGGGTTCTCATCATTATCCTCTACAGGGAGCTCTCGATAAATTTCGTCAGGATGCTTTTAGCACAGCGAGGTATCGCGATGGGCGCGAGGCCGGGAGGCAAGCTCAAGTCCGCGACCTACATGGCGGCCGGGGCCGCTTCTCTTCTCCTCGCGAGCGCCGCGAAGCTCGATCTCTTCCCCGGAATCAGGGCTCCTTTCGCGGTCGCGATATACGCGCTCTACATTCTCGCGGCCCTTCTCGCCCTGGCTTCCTTCGCGGATTACCTCGTGCAATACCGTCGACTGTCCGCCCCGCGCCCATGAGGCAACCTAGGCCTCTGGACGAGCTGCCGACAAGCGATGCCGCCGGGATCCGCTTCGTCCTCTTCGACATCGACGATACCATCACCGAGAACGGACTCCTCCCCGAGCGATCCTACTCCGCTCTCTGGGCCCTTCGTCGGGCGGGCCTCGCGGCGATCCCCGTCACGGGACGGCCCGCGGGATGGTGCGATCTCATCGCGCGCCAATGGCCCGTCGCCGGCGTCGTGGGAGAGAACGGAGCCTTCGCGTTCTACATGGCAAACGGGAGTCTCGAGCGTCTCTTCCACCCGGCCGCCCCGTCGCCGGACTCGTCGCGCGAGCGCTTGTCGCGCCTCGCCGTCGAGGCGATGGCCGCCGTTCCGGGGCTTCGCCTCGCGAAGGACCAGCCCTACCGGCTTTTCGATATAGCGCTCGACTTCGCGGAGGAGGCGCCGCGCCTGTCCATAGAGGATGCCTTGAGGGTCAGGGACATCTGCGAGGCGTCGGGAGCCCGCGCCAAGGTAAGCTCGATCCACGTCAATGCATGGTTCGGAGACTATGACAAGCTCTCCATGTCCGACCTTTTCCTCTCAAGGGTCCTCGATTGGGACCCGAAGCTTTTCCCGCGCGCCGCGATCTTCGTGGGGGATTCTCCTAACGACGAGCCGATGTTCCGTCGCTTCGAGCTATCCTGCGGAGTCGCGAACGTACTGCGTTTCGAAGGTCTCCTGGAATATCCGCCCGCCTACGTCACCCAAAAGCCTTGCGGCGACGGATTCGCCGAGGCCTGCGCGCATATCCTTGAAAGCCGTCGAATCGGCGGATAGCTCCTCGCGGCTCTATCAGTGGGCGTCGGGGCTTGACGGCCCGAGTGGGATGTCGCTAGAGTTCGCTCCGGTCCGACGACGGGTTGGACGGCCGCGGTCGACACGGGAGTCGGGGTAGGAAAAAAGAGAGGAAAGAGGCAGGGGAGCTTGACAAGGTCCCGGCGATTACGATAGTTTCATCGAGCGCCT